>Ga0307515_10001863_pt1 | contig 46922 bp, 51 predicted proteins | sample 17_EM_MG_FD_194513 | JGI IMG/M metagenome (GOLD analysis project Ga0307515, IMG submission 194513) | Populus trichocarpa ectomycorrhiza microbial communities from riparian zone in the Pacific Northwest, United States - 17_EM | ecosystem: Host-associated > Plants > Roots > Unclassified | place... | reverse complement strand
ATACAAGAGCCTTATATGAATCTATAGATGGACCCGCTGTGCGACCCGCTGACAACCCGCCCAATTCAGACGGGTTGGGAGTTTACCATGGAACCGTACCCGAATGGGCAGTTCGGGTTTATTGACGACCCGGACTGCCAATTTGGCAACGGTCCGGTTTGGACCCGGACCCGGACCCAAAGTGACGGTCCGGAACCGTTGCTAACACTAGTGATGGCTGAGCTGCATGGGTTCAATTTTAGTTTGCTATCGATTGAGGAGAAATATGAATCTCCACGTGTGGTATATCTGCTGGAAGGACACATGTATTTTGACAATATTCTGTTATATTACAATGGTGCAGCTAAGTTAGCAGTCGATATGGCAATATCATTACCATAACTTCCCTTTCATATGTTCATCTGGGCCGAGTCTCCAGAATATCTTTCACAACAATGTTGCTGTTAATGGAGGAGGGAGAGAAATTCGTACACAAAGGAGAAGAGATACTGGCATAGAGAAACAAAGGTAAGGTACAATGGATGATTCAGGGGTAAACTTATTGATTCAAGCACTCATAAATGCCAAGAGTGCTAACAAATGGGTCATAAATACTCACTCACATTCTGATTTTGTGCCTAATATCTAGTAAAGTTGCACACCATTTAATCACATATTTGTTGTGAGTCTCACCACTATAATGTTGACTGCAAATAAGTGTTAGGTTTGAAAGCTATATGCCGCCAGAATGGTTAGAATGCACTGTGAGACATCATCTCACAGCGGGCAGAAGAATGATGATTGCATGCATGCAGTTCTGGGGAATTGAGGTGCAATGAAGATTAAATGGTTAGGCTTCGATTCAATGGCTGGGGATTGTAAGCTTTGCTTACTGTGACAGTGAATTGCACTCTTCAAAGCTGTCTTTTCCTAACTTGAGCTTTCAAGAATCTCTGTCTTGAAACTTCTCTCTTGATGGATGTCGGTTCACATAATATATTTTCATATACCAGTTTTGGCAGCCTGAATATACATTTAGTCAGAATCCTGTTAAGTCTGCATTCAAAGCATTGAGAACTTATGCCTCTTTGTGTAAGTATGGTAACTGGGTGAGCAGGAGTTGCTAGCCATCTTGCAGAGTCACTGAGCAGAATTTGTCTTTTGAGATTCTCTCTCTCATGCTCCAGCTCTATTGACAGATCCCGAACATGCAGAAGCCAGTTTAAGATCTGGAAGCATAGGTCAAAACATACAACTTAGTCAATATCGAGTTAAGTGAGGGTACTAATCAGCTCGGTCTGCGCTTGTATTGTTTTGTTCTGCAGGGCTACCTTACTCCAATGGACCGTTGACACAGAGCTGGCAGTTCAAGGCATATTAGTAGTGACCTTCACATACTAATCAACCATAGATTCATATAGGCGAGGCTGAGTGGGATCAGCTGCCTGCACCTAAATGAGACGTATCTTGATAGATGACAATATATGTGTGCTATGTCCACCGATTCAAAGTGGAAGAACACATCATCAGATTGAAGAAAATTGAAATATACAGTGCACTACAGACAGGGTAACATGCGCTTCAGTGGCTCATTTGTCACTCTTCAGGTGTGCCTGGGCTGGAATGATCAATCCGTAATGAGTCGCAGCCTGTCAAAGTTGGCTTTCATACAGTTCCAAGAATCATATTCTGGACTGGATTGCAGATCTCAGTAGTGCCTGAACTTCAATCATAGGCTAGGAAATCCCCAGTAGCAAAAGCTGCAGCTTAGCCACAAATACCCGAGCCATGTCGCAGCATCCGACTCTCTGGGATGCGGATCAGAGGTGTTCCCCAACTTCAATGATATGCCATCAAATGCTGCAGCTTGCCAGGAATAAGTGAGCCAGTGTCTCATATTTTGACTCTGGTATTCAATATCGCGTAGACAGGCTGTATTGCCAAATGGGATTTGCAAATATGCGGTGTTGGATCTGTCATAATGCTATGCCCAGGATTCTCCCGAGCACCGGAACTTCGATCATAGGCCAGCAAATGCAGTGGCATTGCCCCGAATAAGTGAGGCAGTGTCTCATATGCTGACCCAAGTACTCAATATCACCTAGACTGCCTCGATTGCCAACAGGGATTACCAAATATGCAGTGATCGATTGGTCATGAGAACAAGTATGCAGCACTCCCCGGTGCACCTGAACTTGGATCAGATGCCTGCAAACGCTGTGGCTTGCCACGAATAATGGAGCTTTGTCTCATTCTTTGACCCAGGTACTCAATATTGCCTATACTGTCTTTATTGCCAAATGGGATTGGCAAATATGCTGTCCTAGTTCTTTCTTAATGCAACTCAAGAAATATTCTGAGGATTCTCCGGTGCACCTGAACTTGGATCAGATGCCAGCAATTGCTGCGGCTGTGCCACAAGTTGGCAAGCCGATGTCATGTATCCATACATGGCTACTCATTAGCACCTTGATTAACTTTATTGTTGAAATTGTGATCCTAGACAAGCTTAACTGTATTCTATCTAAGAGGGCCATGAGGCCAATATATATGAAAGTGCAAGTACGGCTGAATGGCATCAGCACGTATCAGAGTCGACAGTCGTCTGCTGCAATACATGATATCACCATCACTGGCCATACGAGACATCACTGTCTCCGGCCATACACGACATCGCCGTCTTCAGCCATACGAGCCATCTCCGTCTCGGGCCATAAGAGACATCTCCATCTCCGGCCACACGTGACACTTCCGCCCAGGCCATACAATATATCACCGCTCCGGCCATACGAGACTCATCTCCAGCTGAGATCTGTATGTGCAACACTCCCCCCTCTTGCTAAGCTTCATGGAGCAAGACAAACAAACAACAAAGAAACAAATGATGCCCATTGTAGCCTCCGTAAAACCCTGCATGGTTCAGTGAGCAGGGAAAGAGTAATACTGTAGCCTGGGGATGGCCATCCATATAAACAAAGAAATACGTATTCTCACAACCTCAAATTGACCTCCAATCAACCTCTAATTACCATGAACCCATTGCTTTTGTGAACTTTGTATGCATATCTTGTGTAAGTGCTTTGATGAGTATATCTACCACATTGTCGTCTGTGTGTACGTAGGAGTAGTTGACTATTCTTTGTCTATGCAGATCTAGACTGGTGTGATAGCAAATGTGGATGTGCTTTGTTCGAGCTTTGATGTTTCTTGTCGTGATAAGAGTGAGAGCACCCTGATTATCGCAGTTGATTGGCAGCAGTGGTGAGTAGTTGTTGTGAATGTCATTCTGTAATTGAAGTAACCGTTTCGCTTGTCTAGAGGCCTCCGAGCATGCGATGAACTCGGCCTCGAGATCTGACATGGCGAAGAGACGTTTCTTTCGAGACTGCCATGAGATAGCTCCATAGCGGGCGAGAAACATATGGCCTACCTGAGATTTGCGGTCCACGCTGTCATTGGCCCAATTGGATTCCGAGTACCCAAAGAGACTATTGCCGATGTCGATGTCGATGTCGATGCCATAGCAGTTGGTGTGTAGGCGAAAATAGTCTGTAAATTTGAGATACAGGAGGACTCTCTTCGCAGCGGTCATATGGGTGGTGAATGGCTGCGAATCATAATGAGAAAGAGCAGCGACCGCATACACGATATCTGGTCGAGTTGCAAGTGCTTAGTTCATTAGTGATCCCACAACTGCCTGGTGGCCTGTGATATCATCCAATTCACTCTCCCCCCGATCCACTGCCAAGTCCACCTTTACATTGGGGTCCAGGGGCGTCGAGACTCCGTGAGTATGCTCCATGCCGAATCGTCTGAGAATTGTGGTGATATAGGCTTCCTGACCAAGACTGATCCCGGTACCATTGTAGTGTTTCTTGATGCCGAGGAATTAGCGCGCTGGGCCGAGGTTAGTGATCATTCAGTTCTGTGAGAGTTATGCTTGCCCTTCGATTGCGGCTTTGGTAGCAGCCTCCCGATATGACAGGGAGATATCGTCGACATACAGAAGTATCAAGATACCTTCACTGTGGAGATAGAGATTGGGATGGGCTGACGTTTGTGTGAACCCAAGTGAGAGTAGAAAGGCATTGATATTGTGGTGCCACAACGGCGGAGCTCATTTAAGACCATAGAGCGCTTTTCTGAGTCTGACAATGATTTAGAGGGCATTCAGACCTTCTAGCTATCCTTCTGGTAGAGTCATATAGATATCATCATCATCGATTTCGGGATTTTGGAAGGGGGAAAGTACATCTAAGTGGTCCGTAGTCCATCTATATCTCCCGATGAGAGAGACGAGATAACGAAACATAGGTAGCTTCCCAACACAGGCATAAGTCGTACTGAAATCCATCTGGTCATATCGCTTTATGACTAGCCGTGCTGTGTACCGTGTGGACCCGTCAGGATTGTGTTTAGTCTTATAAACCTATGTAGAGCCAATTGGCCTAACTTGCAGTTGCCGTCCTTCCTGAGAGTTGAGAGCGGAGAAGGTGTTATTGAGCAGGATCAATGTGCATTCTTCCTCCATGGCTCTTTTCGAGTGATCTCATTGAGGGCTTGGCATAGCTTGCACATAGGTGAATGGATCTGCTGCGGATGCTGTTAATGCTTCTGCGGAGGCTTTACTTTTACTTCTCGTAACACGACTCCCTATTGGCGGATCTGGAGCTGGAACTGCTGCTGCTGGTGGTACCTGGCTTCATTTCTTCATTGCTGCTGCCGAGCTCCAGGCAGTCTGATCCTTTCTAAGGAGGCGCCGGCTGTGGGTGATGTTTTCTGCATCTGCTGCCAAACCCTGGGCAGTCTGATCCTCTTGGCGGAGGCGCCTGCTGTGGGAGTTTTCTGCTTTCTCGTCAGGAACTTCACACATGTGTGATGTGGATCTCTTACCTAACTGGGTAGGTTGTCAGTCTTCTCTTCCGTGAGGGTGACCTCCGTTATCCATTTCCTTGATATAGTCCTCGTCTTCTGGTAGTCCAAACATATCGGTATCGCTCTCATTGCGATCATGCAGGCATGATTTGTGTGAATTTCCCTTCTCATCAAAGATGGCGTCTGATTGGGCTTTCACTTTCTGGAATTCGGGATCCCACATCTTCCAAAACATTTTCGGGTTCTGTGTATAGCCTATGATCTTGTAGGGCTTTGATCTCTGGCGGAAGTTGCTTCAGTGAAGGACTTCCGGGATTAGTCTGCTGTCATAACATCAGCATCGGCGTTGGTTGTCGAGAGAAGCTTGATACAATCTCTTGTCACCGTCGGCATCATGCAAAAGTATTCAAACTACATACAGCATCTCGTAGGGTGTTTCATATGGTGCTTGATTGCCATCACGGTCATTTCATTTGAGGCCTTCATTTGGTGATCTCCGATGGAGATAGACTGTGGTATTGATTGCTTCTCCCCCGAACTCAACTGGAGATACAGAGTGCATTATCATCGCCCGGGCCTTTTCAGTGATTGAACGGATCATGCGTTCGGCAACACCATTCTTACTGTGAGTATTGTTAGCAACGGGTTCAGACAACCTGCCAGCGGTCCAGCTTGGGACCACAAAAAAGTTTCGGTTCGGTTCCAGAACCGTCCCAAAACCCAACACCCTGCGTCTTGGCGGCCCAAACCCGGACCCATACCAATCAACCCACGGGTTTTGCTGCGTTTGCCTAGACCCATTAGTTCCAATCTCCGGTTCTGTGTTTCGGGTTTTTCTATTAACGGTCGCATTTAGATATCCTACTGCTAAATCGCAAAATATTGACTTTGGTACGTCATTGTCCTTTTCGAGTGAATCGGCTGCCTTTTTAACTGACAACAAGGGAGACACGCTTCCTGCCCCATCCTGAACATGGTAGTCAACAGAGTGTCAATGATTTTTGCTCTTGCATCGGGGATAATCTTGGTGGCAATTGGATGCAGACAATCATACATGAGGTATTGGCAGTATTTCAACACACAATAGAAAGTGACATGCTCGCTGCCCCTTTCTGAAAATGAATGTGAAAGGAGCATCAACGATTTTCAGTTCTATAAGACAGGTTATTGAAGAATGATTTGGTCTATGTTATACATAAGTAGTGTTAGCAACAGTTCCATATTTGGAACTGGCTGGTTGTATAGGTCAGCGTGGCAACGGCCTTACCACATCAAAAATCGACCATTTTTTCTGTGAACTGCTCAATTAAGTCTACCAATATTAATCTGACAATTTAGAGCTTGGTATGTCAAATATGCAGCTTTGCGTGGCGCATCTTTTGGCCGTCTCCGATTTTCGATATCTTGAAAACTCAGCAAGTGGTGGCCCAAAAACATCGTTTTTGGGCCAAAAATGACTGTATTTTTGAAGCTGCTTGCTGAGTTTTAAAGATATTGAACATCGGAGACCGCCAAAAGATGCGCCATGCAATGCCGCATATTTCACTTACCAAGCTGTAAATATTTTAATCAATATTGGTGGACTTAATTGAGGGAACCATTTGGCAAAAACCGGAACCGAACCGGCCCATTCCGGGTTTTCTTGGATCTGCTATTGTAGACACGGTCCAAAAATGGATTCGTTGCTAACACTATACATAAGGGTTGTATTGGCCACCTTTATAGGCCAAAGAAAAAGCGACACACTCCCTGCCCGATCTTGAAAATGACCGTCAATGGAGTGTCCAAGATTTTTCGTCTTGTATGTCAGGTAATTGAACAGTGATTTCTTCTTTGTTATGCATATGCGTAGTATTGGCCGCCTTGAAAGGCCAAAGTGACAGTGATATGCTCCCTGCCTGATCTTGAAAATGAGCGTCAATGGAGTGTCAACCATTTTTGGCCTTGCGTGATGCTTAATCAAAGCGCAAGATGGCCATTAATGGCTGTATATGGAGTTTTGACTGGTTTTATAGGCTAAAACATTCAGAACAACTGAGTTCCAGCATTGAAAACCAATTGAGTTGTGATTTTCCGGGAGGCTGTCGCAGGACCAGATCTTGCTTATCAGCCTATACAGGCTGCCAAAACGTCATTTATAGATGTCTGCGATCATTGACCACCAAGAATACTCAAGATTCCAGAACAACAATCATTGTCGCTCTGTTGACGCTTATTGTCAAGATGGGGCTGTGAGAGTGTTGCATTCTCTTTTGCTTATAAAGGTAGCTAATATAATGATTATAGATAACAATGACTAGTTCACATTTTAATAACCTGACTTACATTATGAAAAATCATTGACGCTCCGTTGACACTCATTTTGCCACAGGTGTATCCACATTATGAAACTGTTCACTTTGGCATAGAATATTAATCGCTGTGTTTTCGCAGTCGTTCTATCCTCTTCATGTGCGGTATCATTTATCACTACATTGTTCTTTAATTGTGCATATGAATATATCCTTTAAAATATACTTCAAAGTGTCCACTAAGTGTAGATAATAACAATACTCAAAACTCCCATTCCTTTCAATCAATTCTCATCAGCATTCTCAGATCAGCTCAAAAGGCTGCTGTCGTCTTCAAAATCAATGTCAGCGGTATTTCCACGCAGCAGATAGTGTACTCAGCGAATCTGGAAAACAATCTTTATCAGGCTTGCAATCCTTGGCATATGCATTATGATTGAAAAATTGAGTGTTGTAATGCGGAGAATATATAAACACACACCTGGATGGCATACCTTCTATTTCATAACTTTCATTTGCGTGAGTGTCACCCGGTGGCGCAGGAGGCAGTCCTAGCAGGGGTCGCAACCCAGGTGGAGGTCGCGTTCCGGGCCTAGGTCGCTTTCCGGGCCGAGGTTGCGTTCCGGGCCGAGGCTGCGATCCGGGCCGAGGTTGAGTTTCGGGGTGAGGTTGAGTTCCGGGCCGAGGTGTCGTTCCGGGCCGAGGTCGCGTTCCGGGCCGAGGTCATGTTCCGGGCCGAGGTCGCGTTCCAGTCAGTGGTTGCGTTCCAGGCGGAGGTCGCGTTCCGGTCGGAGGCTGCGTTCAGGGCGGAGGTGCCACCGGTTCTGGTGGTGGTGCAGCGGTTTTTTTGTACCTCCAGCGCGTCTGTGGATTCTTTGCTGTGCCATTTGGGCATGGAAAGCAGCCATCCGTGTGATTTTTATATACCATTGCCAGGTGTCTTTCTATCGCAATCTTCAGCTTGTTATGCCCAGAAAATACAACACCCTGCTTCTTCTCTTCTCGAACTTCAGCGCCAGGTTTCTTAGTCAGTTCTTGCATTTCCTCTATTGCGGTGCGCCATAACCTCACTTTGGCCATTTTGGCCATATTCAAGACAAGGCGCATGTTGGACAGTTCCTGCTGTACCTAACCTCCTTGCCTTGCCATAGTAGCAGACATGTTGAAAACCTACAAGAAATCAATTGCTGCTTCTAGAATGAAGATTCAGGTATTACCTCAACTATATATGACTCCGTAGCCTCCTCTAAGGTCATTAAAGCATGTTTTGTCCACTCCCACCCACCTTTATGACCAAATTCTTCCGCCAAAATCCGAGAGCTGATGACATCATGATGTTTGATTTCATGGACTGTGTGGACAAATGCATTCTTGGACAATGGAGGTTTGCCATTGGGGGCCGCGATAAATTGGTCACAAAGCTCTCTACGTACCACAGCTGTACATTATATTATTAGTTGACCGCCGTCTACATCTGTATGAAGATACTCACATCTGAATGCATTCTACTTCCTATTATCGCTGGGTCCGGATGTACGTACTATGTTTCCCTGTGCGTGCTGGGCCATATCTTCGGGGGTTGCGATTGCAGCGTCACTGTGGACTAACTGGTGTCTGCGTTGCTGCTGTGTCTGAGCCAGGGGCGCGTTGGAAGAAGCACCCGTCATTCGGCTCAATTCGGATTCAATCACACCAGGCAGATGTGTTTGTTGAGCCATGACTTGTTTTCGTGGAAAAGGTGAGGAGGATGATAACCAGAAGTGGAAAGTCCTGAGGAATATATAGTAAGCTACAAGTCACAATGGAATGAATGACAGTCAACTTGCACATTCTACTCAAGTTTTATCCGGCTGGGTATAGCTGCAAGTTGCAGGTGATTCCAACAGTTCAGCGATTTGCAGTAAGTCGGTCCAATGATGTTTGTTTGTTTATTTGCAGGGATACATTAATGTGAACGACAGCTGAAATCATTTGTTTGATCAATATAAGAAGGAAATTCTTCCACAGAGAGGAGGTCTGGTGATGTTTGTCTCAACAAATTGGCGGGATCTTACACGAAGCACACACTAACTATGAAGTCATGATGTATGGTTAGCATAATAATTCCGAATGAAATGACGGTTAAAATGCAGATTTTGCTTTGTTCAAATTGGTCAAATGTACGAACCTTGACCTAAAAAACACAGCTTGCCTCCATGTGGTCCATATCTTGCAACATCCAACATCTTGCCCAGCAACAAGGTCAACACTCGATACAATAGTGAATGATCCAAAAATGGACTTTTCTCCACTTCTGGCGAGCAAATACGGCAAATCGACATAGTACTGCACACGTCGACGTCATCAAGCGCATGAGGGCAAAAGTAGTTTGGAGGAAGAAAGGGTCCCAGCATTGGAAGCATTGCGCAGCTTACGATCTAAAAAGAAGCCTTCCGCGGAGAAAAGACAGGAGATGCACATTTTAAGCTATGAAGAGAAAGAGAAATGGATCGAGAATGATGTGGTGAGAAAGGCAGCTGTTGGAAGACAGCGAGTTCCAGACGCAGAGGCAGCGATTATGCATGATGTGAGTGATATGACTACGGCTGAAAGCATGGGGGCAACAACCAGAAAGCCCGAAACAACGTGTGAAGAGATGCTGAATGCTATCGCAGACAGTCTGAGCGATCTTGCAAGTCCCGACAATGAGCAGGATAGGGAAGACCAGGAAGATGATGAAGACGATACAGTGCTCAGCAAGCTGAGTGATGATGATGATCCTGGCTGGGTGATGGGCACAATGTCTGAATCAGTACAGCACCGTGTGGAGAGTTTTCACCAGAAGCAGATGAGGCTTGACCAATCGATACAACCAGGATGGGGGGACGCAGCCAACTACTTGCGTGAGACAGATATGAAGTATGAGACTACCGAAATGAAGGTTCTGGTGGTTGTCAAGCCCCAAATAGACATGACCGCAGCCACACCACCCCCAACAACATTTGGACAGCCGATGCAGACTCTGGATATCGTCTGCAGACAATCGCAAATTCCGGCAGTGACTTCTCGACCAGGAAGTAGTCAAATGAGGCTGGGTTGTGAGTGACCACAGTTACACAAATTCTTACAGGTAGTTTCGGCCAATGGGGCCCCCGATTCTACACTGCTTCAGGATGCGAAGCCTGTTCAACCTGTAAGCGTTCACCCCTACATAGAGCATCCCTAGTTAACAACCAGAAAGAAATCGGACACGGACGAAGATGTGGTGACAGCTCCTGTGTCACCGGAGGTATAGATAGCCAAATAGTTAATTTTGAAGACCTATCACTTGTAAAAGCAAATAGTGTACTTACCTTGCTACATGTCAGCTGTTGCTTGATTTCGTTGACCAAATTGTGAGACATGATGTTTCATCAGGGTGTGTGCTAGGGTCGTATGGGCCATGCGAAAGTTCTCGACTCCAAATCGGGTTGGTAGATGGCCAGCAAACTCGATATTGACTTGCTAGTCACGGTTAAATTTGAAAACAAAACCTAAAGTTGGGACAACATATACTGACAAAATGTAAGTGAGTGATGTCATACAAGGCATAGGATGAGCGGTCAGTGTGCAGTCTGAACCCGGATGAGTGGCAGCCATCATGCTGCACTCATCTATGCAGCTAACTGAATAACTCTGTGCTCAGACCTGCTGCACATTGTCGAGAATTTAAACATTGCTTATGGTACATCATGGAAATCGAAGAAAACGAACTGGAAAAAGCAAGGTCAGGAAATCGGGCTCTATGTGTCTAACATTAGTAGTTGGATCTGTATGCCGTAACATACTGGCAGAAAATGCCAAAATGCGAAGGCGCTACGTCATTTATCAGACTGATGACGTGAATAGTGCTGGCTCAGGAACTGAGAGGCCCTGATGAGTTTGGATGCAAATCATCATACCTTGACACAGTATATTGGCTGTCAAAAATGACGGTATGAATTTTAAGCAAAATGATTGCACACCGAATCACTGTGAGTATGTCACTAAGGTGAGCGTCAACGGAGCATCAACAACTTTAGTGTGATCATTTCAGCAATCCAATGGTTGCATATTCAGATGGATCCAAAGAGGAGTTATTGGCCGGCTGTAGACGTAAAAGGCAATTGATATGCTTGTTGGCCCATCCTAGAAATGAGGGTGAACGGAGCATCACCGATTTCTGGTCTTGCATCTTCGATAATCACTGGGCTGTGTGACAGTATCAAGCCATAATCTCAGTATTGGCCGCCTTTATGAGCACAGAGGCCAGGGACAATATCGCTACCACCTCATAAAAATGAGCGTCAACGGAGCGTCAACGATTCTTGGTCTTGCATTCTGGATAATTCAAGGGCGGTGCAAGGCATACTTCCATAATCACAATATTGGCCGCCTGTATAGGGAAAAATGTTAGTCAAGATATCGCTACTACCTCCTGCAAATGAGTGTCACTGGAGCGTCACTGATTATTGGTCACACATCTTGGATATTTCAAGGGCTTTGCAATGGCATACTCCCATAATGATAATATTGGCCGCCTTTATAGGCAAAAATGCTAGTGACGGTATCGCTACTACATTCCAAAAATGAACATCAATGGAGCGTCAACAATTTTTGGTCATGCATCGTGGATAATTCAAGGGCTGTGCAACGGCATACTCCCATAATCGCATTATTGGCGGCCATTATGGGCACAAGGGCCAGCGACGATATTGCTACCGCCTCATAAAGATGAGTGTCAACGGAGCGTCCACCATTTTTCGTCATGCATCCTCGACAGTTCAAGTGCTGTGCAACGGCAATCTCCCATAATCATCATATTGGCCACCTTTATAAGAAAAGATCCTAGTGACAATATCGCTACTACCTCCTAAAAATGAGCGTCAACAGAGCTTCAAAGATTTTTGGGCTTGCATCTTGAATAATCAGACAGCGATGCAATGGCGATGACCCATAATCATACTATCGGCTGCCTTCATCGGCAAAAATGCTAGTGATGATATCACAACCACCTCATCTTTGTAAGTCCTTGAATTCAACTTCACAACTATGCATGCGATGTCTTATAGGTCTGACTTTTTTCTTGCTTGTAGCTCTAAAGTCAATATTTAGGAACCAGCGTTCTACCTGACTATAACGCATCATTTGACAGTTATTCAGGTCGAATTACCCAGAGTTCAATTTCATAGTGCACTGTCAGATACAAAATCTCTAAATACCACGTGGCTAGAGCTTATAATATATTCAAACAATGAACGTGTCTTTGTTTGGGATTTAAGCGACCTTACTTTACAAATCATCTTCGATGCTTGGTGGGCTTCAACGAATGTAGGCTCGAAGTGGCCTATTTCTTGGAATAATTCTAGACATGCACCTTCATAGTGATGCTATTTTCACTGCGGAATTGAGGAGACCAGCATCCCTGGCATCATATGTATCGTTTGTCATCAAGTTCATCGCCATCCATCAGAACATGGGACCAGCTCAATGGGCAAAGACTTGCTGGCAAAAGCGCACATCGCAAAATTAAACGAATTAACAGTGTCAGAAGTCACCAAATTGAATACTTCAACGGTTGATGCAACAAGCCGAGGTATCACGATTGTAAGTTCGCAAAGGAAATTCAAATTTAATATTTAGGTTTCAAGTATACTTACTGAATTGACAGACAAAACGCTCTAAACTGGCAGCAAAGGACTTTCAAACTGCCGAATTTCACCAAGACACCTGGAATCGCTACCTCCGGTTGACATTTCTTTCAGCTCACATTGCATGGACCGCGATATCACACATGGAGCTACTACATTCATACAATGCATTATGCAGCGAGTTGGTGTTAGTGTCAGCCAGCACCCTGAGCAATATTTGCCGGAGGGAACACACACTGACAGTGGATGGAATTAAGACGCAATTGCCGGCAGGAAATAAAGTCAGTTTAGCTTTAAACGGATGGACATCAATGAACACATTAGCAATAACGTCCGTCAGTACCTATTATATGGATCGGAATTGGGCGTTGCGTGAAGTACAACTTGCATTCAATCAGGTTGATAGCCCATTCCATTCCTATTTCGAAATCTCATTAAGGATTACAGGTCAAAGGTCAACATATGGGAGCATGGCTAGCCGGACATTTGAAGGCAGTTCTTGAATGTTTTGAGCTGACTGATGGCCATATAGTCGGAATTACAACCGATAACACTTCCTCAAATCACTCGATGACTCCCGAATCACAAACTCCCATTGAGGCCTCCGGAATCGAGTGGCCAACATTGAGAAACCACCTACCATGCATGGCGCACGTCATTCAGCTCGCTTTGGGTGCGTTTATGAGCATTCTCAGTGTTAAAGGCCGCACCATGTCATGGGAAGCCCATGAGTGTGATCAGCAATTTGGAGTGAATGAAAGCACAGACATTGGGAAGAGTCAAAGACTTCGAAAAGACGGCAATGGCAGAATCAATAAGGTGTCAGCCATGAGACCAGGGTTAACAAATATTATTGAGAAAGTACGTATTTCAAGATATTTTGAATGTCCTGAAACTGACCTTCATATAGCAGAGAATGCTTGCTGTATTGATTACACTGACACCTGGTAAGTTCATCGACTTTCAAAAAGCCAAAGTCCACATCACAGTACTACCCATCATGGATGTGAGGACACGTTTGAAATCCACGGTGGGGTTACTCGAGCGCAGCTACTGATTACATGAATTCACATGGGAGTGCCTAAGAAACCCAACCTACAGCGATCACCGGCCACTCTTCACCTCACAGGATGAGTGGACCATTGTCAGGTATATCATGGAAGTTGTATGGCAATTCCAGTACTGGACCCTGTGGATGTTGAAATGGCATACCGTTACTCTGCATCACGTCATCACGGTATACAATGACCTGTTCGATCACATAGATGGCATGATGCGAGATTTGGCCAAGAAGAAGACACAATGGAAGGAAGACTTATACTTTGCCGTGAAGTTTGCGTGGCAGAAGCTATGCAAATATCATTCTGAAGTGACTTCAACGACTGGTATGCTTCACATTTCAGCAGATATCCTTGATTATTTCTGGAAGTTATGATCAGTTAGGAAGTGGGACAAGGGAATGGATATTAATCCTGAAGACTAGACTTCCCATGCTACCCAATACCAGGTGGTCTTTCTGAATTATGTGGAGAATGAATAATGCGGTGAAAATGGATGTTTGCCAGTCACAAAACCCGAAAGCATACCAAACAACAATCTCGTCTCCTCTGCAATGGCGTTTAGATCTGGTCAATCTTCGTATGATCCATATGATTTGTCCAGCGATGAAGAAGAATAGTTAATGCCTTAGGATGTGGCCAAAACAACACCCGGACAAAGCAAATGTGCAGCACTCTTTTTGACAGCCACAAGGCTCTATTTGAATTCACCACCTGAATACCCACAGAACTGGGGGCAAACTAATCCGAATCTTAATGATTACCACTCCGACCTAATGGAGATTAGCAGTACATTTTGGTTACCGGATATCACCGACTGGTGGCGGCAGCAGGAAGAAACGCACTCAAAGTACGCCGATCTCTGCAATGTGGCAGGTGATATATTATCTATCATACCTCTCCATGTCGGAGTGGAGGCCAGTGTTTCCCTTCGGCAAAATGTGATCGGATGGAGGCAGTCAAAAACCACAGGTGTGACTCTTCGCGAAAAGGTCCTAGTAAGGATGTTCGCTCGAGCCAATCATGGCTTACTGCCTGGTGACGACCCAGTAATGGATCCTCCCAGTACTGATAATCACATGGAGATGAAGAGAGAGGCGGAGCAGATGAATGTGCACCGAATGGCCAAGGTCGACGACTTTTTGGAGATGTGGCAGGGCAGCCAAAAACCTACAAGCTACACAGAAGGAATCTCACGCTCAAAATAAACAAATGGCAGCCGTAAGATACATTTCAGGTACTGAAGTGATCATCAATGCATCCTGGTCACACTGTCAATATGACAGTGCGGCTGCATTTAAATTGACGGAAAAATCACCTGTCGCAGCAGCTTTGTCTGCAAAGGACCTCCCTGCAGGACAAACTCAAGTATTGAATGTCCACCAAATAAAACAAATCGACCCCCATCCTGCCAAAAGTGACGAGGATAGTTCTCCTGCAAGCATTTCAGACACCGGAAATTGGCTTAACTGGAACGGAGACTTGTAAATTCCAAATGACAGCGAAAATGACTGGGAGGCAGACAATGAATCAGATATCAAACTGGACAATGGCAGTGGGGATTCAGAGACCCTGGAGCAGCGGATGGTAAGTGCCGCACCGAATCTTCTTGGATTGATTCGGCTTATACGATGGTCAAAGAAGAAAGCTGAAACGATGTAGATGATGGTCAATATAATGGAAACGAGAAGGAATAAGGGGATCAAGAGAAAGTAGGCCAGAATGTGTCAATGTATTTTCACCAGGATCATTATGTAGTTTGACCGAGAATGTCATTTTGAGCAATATTATGGGAGAATATTGAGCAGACGTGTGAGAAAATTGGTTAACAATCAAAGGTACAGCGGGCAATATGCAGTATTTGGCAAGATGTATACATTTCAACTGGATGAGAGCAACATGTGCTAGAATATTACTGCTCTCGGCTTTGCCATTCAGCCAAGTCCTGATCAGGCTGAAACGCAACCCCTAGGTTCAAACAATCATGAATGCAATTATTGATGGCAGTAGATCTTGACTACACAGTACATCAAAATGAGCGTCACCAGAGCGTCAACGAGTTTTAGTCTTGTAAGTAGGGTAATTGAATGGTGATGTGGTTGGTGCTATCCATAACCAACATACTGGCAGGCTTTCTTGGCAAAAGAGTAAACGACAGGGTCACTGCACCATTCAGAAAATGAGCATCAACGGAGTGACAAGGATTTTTGGCTGTGCATCTTGGGTACTCTCAGTGGCGAATGGTTGCTGCCATTCATAAACGAGGTATTGGTTGCCTCCTAAGTCAAAAATACTAGCATCATGCTCCCTGCCCCATCATGCCAATGAGTGTCAATGGAGCGTCAATAATTTTGAGTCTTGTACGTACGGTAATTAAAATGTGACCTGGTCTCTGCTATGCTTAACCAAAGTACGGGCAGCCTTCCTTGGCAAAACGATAAATGACACGGTCACTGCCCAGTTCTGAAACTGATCGTCAACGGAGTTTGAATGATATTTCGTCTTGCATCATGGGTAATCTACCTGGCAATTGGTTTGTAAACATGCACAAATGGGATATCGACTACCTTTAGGGGCAAAAACAATTGCAGCATGCTTCCTGCCCCATTCTGAAAATGAGCATCAATGGAGTGTCAATGATTATTGGTCTTGCATCTTGCCACATGTAAGTGTCGCAATGTAGTAATGATTCATAGATGATGTTATGGCAGCCTTTTCATAGGGAACATTTCATGGCACATAAGTGACCCCATCATGAAACTGAGCGTCAACGGAGCGTCAACAATATTTGGTCTTGCATATTGGGTAATCAAGGCTTTACGCGGACGAATCAGGTCATTACAGAACTTTTGACTGCCTTTATAGCCAAAAATAAAACGTATAACAGGAAAAACACAGATTCCAAAATAATCAATGTCGCAGATAGCAAAACATGCAAAAGAAGATTGTAGGCTGTTGAATACCTAATTTTACTAATATGCAATCGTCCAACTGCAAACACAGGAACATTATATAAATCTACAGATGGACCCCCTGGGCGACCTGCTGACAACCCGCCCAATGCAGAAGGGTTGGGAGATTTCCATCGAACCTTGCCCGAATCAAGAGTGCTGGTGGATTGACAACCCGGACGGCCAATTTGTCAACAGTTTGGTTCCGACCCGGACACTGACAAGAAGTCACGGTCCGGAACCATTGCTAATAGTAATTGTGAGGGTTTGGAGGGAATGCCTCGTACACGCTGCCGCAGGCAGCGAGGACATATCGGAAGGTATTATTGTCGTATTCTCCTGGTCCAATATCACAGCAGGATTGCTTGATCTCATATCGCATTGAGTCTACTCTGGCGTGATATGACTAGTGTTAGCAACGGGTCTGGGTGATGCAGCAGCGGTCCGGATTTGGACTGGGAAAATGGTGTGGTTCGGTTCAAGAAACGTCCAGGATCCCAGCCTGCTGCTTCTTGGCGGTCCAAACCTGGCCCCGGACACGTCAACCCTTGGGTTTCGCCGGGTTTGGCAAGACTTGATGGGTCCAATCTCCGGTTTTGCATTTTGGGTTGCTCTATTTATGGTCGCATTCAGATATCCTACTGTTGATCATCATATAATAACGATGATACGTTAATGTTCTTTTTGGATGTACTGGCCGCCTATGTGATCAATACATGTTGACAAATGCTCCCTGCCCCATCCTGGAAATGAGCATCAACGGAGCGTCAACTTGTTTAGGTCTTACATCCTGGGTAATCAGAGCGGGCATTGTTTGCAGATAGTCATAATTGAGGGATTGGCCTCTATTGTAGGCAAGAGCAGGAGTGACATGCTCTCTGCCCCATCTTGGAAATGAGCATCAAATGAGCGTCAACGATGTAAGGTCTTGCATCTTGGGTAATATGAGTGGTGCATGATTGCAAACCTCAATTGAGGAGAAAGTGGCAGCCTCTCTAGGCAGATAAGCATGCGACGTTCCTGCGACAGCCTCCCAGACAATAACAACTAATTTCATCTACAATGATGCAACGCAGACTTCATGACCGTTTTAGCCTAGAAAAACTGTCAGAACCCTGGATATTCAGAATCACCGATGCATCGCACTTTGATGACCAATGATGACAGGCCACAAATCATTGATGCTCTGTTGACGCCCATTATCATGATGGGGCATGGAGCGTGTCACTCCCTTGTTCCCCTATCAAGGCGGCCAATACTTAGATTATATATAGAAATGACCATATCACTTTTGAATTACCTGACTTACAAGACCAAAAATCGTTGACGCTCTGTTGATGCTCAATGTCAGAATGGGGCAGGGAGTGTGAGGCATGTTCTTTTACCTATAAAGCCAACCGATACAGCATTTTTGAATGGTCTTAACCGATTGCCATGCAGATTACCAATGACACAAGACCAAATATTGTTGACGCTCCGTTGATGCTCATTTTGCCATGGGCATATCCACAATATGTTATCATTTCATTGGGCTAATCTATCATTAATGGTGTTTTGGCAGCCTTTGTACCGTCTTCATGTACTTTCTCCTTCATCAATAGATTGTTCTTTAATAATACATATAAATATATCCTTTAAAATATACTTTAAAGTGTCCGCTAATTGTAGATAATAATACACTCAAATTTTCCATTTCATTCAATCTATGCTCATCTTCACTGTCAGGTTTGCTCGATTGGCTGCTGTCATCTGCAAAATGGATGTCAGCTGCCATACCATGCAGCAGATAGTGTACTAACCAGTGGATGTTCCTTCATCAGTCAGCAAATCTGGATTGAAATCTGTATCACGCTTGCGATGCTTGGCATATGCATCAAGATTGAAAAATTGATCTCTGGGAAGTGGAGTATGTATATACACCTATCTGTGTGGCACACCTTCGAATTCGGATACGTGATCTACCTCATTGTAACTGGGTGGAACTGGTGGCGTTTTAGGTGGAGGTGGCGTCGGTTCTGGTGTCGGCTGTCTGAGTCGCTCTGGTGGAGATGCATCCATGCGTTGGCGTCTCCAGCATGTCTGGGGATTCTGTGCATGTGCCAGATTGGCAAGGAAGGCAGCCCTCTGTCTGATGTTCCCGAAGCATAGCAGGGTGTCTTTCATTAGCAGCCATCACATTGTCATGCCCAGGGAACTCAACTCCCCGCTTCTTCTCTTCTCAGACCTTGGCCTGAGGTTCCTTGAATAAGAATTGAGTTTCCTCTATTGCGGCGCGCGAAAACCCCCCTTTGGCCATTTTGGCCATATTCAATGCCATGCGCATGTCAGAATATTCTAGCTGTACCGGACCTCCTGGCCTTGCGATAGTTGCAAACATGTTGAAAACCTACAAGAAATTAGATGCTGCATCTACATGTGAGATTCAGCTATTACCTCCACCATATATAATTGCGTACCATCCTGTGATGTTGTTAAAGCCTGTTTGGTCCACTGTCGGGGATTGTTATCACCAAATTGGTCTGCGATAATCTCAGAGCTGACAACATCACTACGTTCCATTTCGCAGACAGTGCGGACAAATGCCTTGGTCAACCATGGAGGTTTCCCATTACAAGCGGCAATCAATTGGTCATGCAGCGCTCCTTGTTCTCCAGCTGGATGTGATATCATCAATTGACAGCCATGTACCTCGATACGACTACACTTACATCCGATGGCATGCTGCTTCTCATTCTTGCTGCTCCCAGTTTTACCGACAATATTTAACTGCGCATCCAGGGTCATATTGTCAGTGGCTACATTTGCAGCATCGCTGTGAACTAAGTGGTGTCTGAGTTGTGAATGGGTCTCAGCGGGTGGCTGTTGGATAAAGCACCCATCATTTTGCCCGATTCTGTTCCACTTTCACCTTGCAGTGGTGTTTGTGGAGCAATCATCTGGTGCTGTGGAAATGAAGAGATCATGATAACGAAACGAAGAGGGAAGTCCTGAGGAAGAAGATAACCAAAAGAAGTGGGAAGTCCTGAGGAATATATAGTTAGCTTCAAGTCAAAATGGCATGCATAACAGCCAACTAACTCATTCTGCACAAGATGAATCCTGTTGCGCATAGCTGCCGGTTGCACAGATTGCCAACCGTCCCGCGATTTGCTCCAAGTCAGTCTGATGTTGTGTGTTTGTGTCAAGGCATAACTCATGGTAAACAAGCGCCGAAACCTGGTGTGTGTGAGATAACAATGGTACCTTCTTCATCGGAAATGACATCTGTGGATGATTGTCTCAAGTAATCCCAGGGATCTTACATGAGACAGACGCTAAACATCATGTCATGATGTATGGTTAGCATTGCTATTCACAATGTAGTGACGGTCAAAACACAGATTGTACGTGGTTCACGTAGTTTAAGCGTACCAACCTCGACATAAACAACGCAGCTTGCCTCTATGTGGTTTATATCTTGCAGCATCCAACATCTCATCCATCAACAACGTTGACACACAATGCAATGGTCAATGCTCCGAAGAAGAAACTTTCACCACTACTGGGAGGCAAACAGGGCAAATCGACAAAGCGCCCCACTTGGTGTTGGCAATGGTTCCGGACGGTCACTTCCGGTCCGGGTCCAGGTCCAAACCAAAGCATTGCCAAATTGGCGTTCCTGGTTGTCAAAAAACCCAAACCATCGAATCGAGTACAGATCGATGGTAAACTCTCAACTGGTTTGAATTCGGCAGGTTGTCAGCGGGTTGCCCAGCGGGTCCATCCATAGATTCAATTAAGGCTCTTCGTTTTGGAATATTTGAATAGTATCTTATCAAAATCGAGTTTTCATCAACCAACGATATGTTTGTACATGTTTTGCAGCTTGCAATATCGATCAATGTGGAATCGGTGTTGTACCTTTGATCAATTGTATGTTTGCCTATCAGGGCGGTCAATCCTTCAATTATGAACGCGATGATCAGCACGATGGTTTGATCATCAACTATGCAACAACTATAACCGAGGACTCTCCGTTGATGCTTATTCTCAGGATGCGGCAGGGAGCATGTAGCTGTAGTTTTTGCCAGTACAGGCTGCCAATATCTGATAAAGGGATGTCTGCAATCAATCAGAACATAAATTATCCAAGATGCAAAGCTGAAAATTGTTGACGCTATGTTGACGCTCAGTTCCAGAATGGGGTGGTGACCGTGTTGCAGAGTCATTTGCCGATAAACGCTGCCAATACATCAGTTATGCATAAAAGCGACCAAATTACTGTGTGATTACCATACTTACACAACCACAAATCCTTGACCCTCCGTTGTCGCTCATTCTCAGAATGGGACCGTGACAGTGTTGCTGTCTCCTTAGCCAATATATGCTGCCAACACGTCGGATAGGCAAAATCGTGACGAAATCACTGTTTAATAACCGTACGTACAGAACCACCAATTGTTGACGCTCCGTTGAGGCTCATTCTCAGAATGGGGTGGTGACCGTGTTGCTGCCTCATTTGCCAATACAAGCTGCCAATACATCAGTTATGCATAACAGCAACCAAATCACTGTGTAATTACCGTAGATACAAAAGAACAAATTGTTGACTCTCCGTTGACACACATTTCAATGTATTGTCCATTCAACATCTGGTGCCATCAACAATAGTTTTCATCATGATTTGACGTTCTTCGTAGTCTTTCTCACAAATTGACAGTTGGCCCAGTGGCAAAGGCGAGCAAAGTATCATTCTTGTACTGTTCACTCTCACACCACTGAAATTTATATATCTTGTCAAAAGGTTGATTGCGCCAGCTATACATCTGTTCATCAACCAGTATTCTATAGCTACTGCTCACCATTGACCCATGATCTATCTCTAACTAAAACTGTCGGTCAGGATACATACAGAAGCTGGTGAAACATTGACACATTCTGTCCTACTATTTCTTCACTCCCTTATTCCTCCTCGTTTCAATTGCATTGACTGTCATCAACACCTCTTCAGCCTGCCTCTTTGACATCTGTGTAGGCCGAATCAATCAAGGAACATTTGGCGCTGCGCTCACAATCCTCAGTTCTGGGCATTCGGGATCCTGGATGCTCTCGGCTTGGTTAATATCGGCTTGAAAGTTCACCACGCAATCGGCTTCGCTGTCATTTGGATTATCGAATTCCCCAATTCCAGTTGAGCCAATCTTCAGTGTCCGAAATCCTTTCAGGTGCGCTATCCTCATTACTTTCGACTTGATGACAGTTTATTCTTCCGGTTCATCAGCAAACCCCATTTTGGTCCGGGCGCAATCGCTGCGTCAGAATGGACGTGCTCATTCAGAGCCTTCAGATACACTGCAGTGGTGGATTACCACGCGGCCAGCGTCAATACCATGTGTCACATGGCCTATCACCTTCCGATCACTGTTTCGCCGTTTCTTCTCACTCTGTCGGTCCCCTTTTTCGAACAAACACTCCGGCATTGTAGCCAACTGTGACCATACTTCTGAATAGGTTCATTAGGTACATGCTTGCATCGGGATTGCTATGCAAGGGTGACGCTGCAAAAATCTCTCCTCCCATTCTGTCTATATTTAGCCGGAGGAGCATATGGAAAAGGTCAGAAGATATGATATAACCCGGCCGTGATGATCCACATAATTGCGTGGATCCACGGACAGAGTGGGTGAGACCAAAAGTTGGGGAAGATAGAGTGTGTATTTTGGGTGTATGACAAGATCAGATGAAAATGAGATGTTATCTATCTACCCCGGGGTCTCCCAAATATATACTCCGCGTCGCTCATTCCATCTCCGTCACCCCTGCCTACCTGTACACCCACCGTCGCTCCATAACGATAAACCTGGAGGCCGTGAACGATAGAGTTTGAAAATGCAATGGGAGGCTGTGATCGAGCCAGTTCGGTGATGCACTTGGAGGCCGAGATGGAATGAACTCCGAGATGAACTTGGAGGCCGTGATTGATTGAGTTTGGAGATGCACAGGAAGGCCGTGATTGAGCAAGTTACGAAATGCACTAGGAGACCGAGACTGACTGAACTCGAAGTTGCACTTGGAGGCCGTGATTGAGCGAGTTTGGACATACACTTGGAGGCCGTGATCGAGTGAACTGAGACATGCACTCTGAAGCTGTGACCGAGCGAGTTTGGAGATGCATTTGCAGGCTATGATGGAGTGAGATTGGAAACGTACTTGGAGGCGGTCGATTTGGAGGGAGGCGCGACAGCAGCTGAGACTCTATCCATTGGAGAACTTGTAAATGGATGAGAAACCGGCTGGGAGCGAGAGACTGTCGATCTTGGGGTGATGCTATACTTGGTGTATGCTGTACTTGGTGTCCACTGATGATTATGGCATGGCGAGAGAGAGAGGGATGACTTAATTTCGTGTTCTTAGGAGATGGCAGAGTTGAGCACAACAAAGATAATGGTCAGAGGAGATAGGGGAAATCATCATGAGAAACTGGGACTTAGAGAATGTCGTGTGCGAGTCAGTTGGCTATCCCTGATAGGGCAGGTACAATGCCTGATCTGGCGGGTAATATCACCGATACGAGGTCTTCCAAACCCAATCAGGCAAGTTGTTCTCCTGCTTTCCAATATCCGCTTGTATCCTCCATATCATTCTCATCTTCATCCCTCACCTCTCTCATTCTCGTCCACAACTCTACTATCATCGCAAGAACACAAAGTTAAGTCATCCCTCTCTATCTCTCCATGCCATCATCATGAGTAAACAATGAGTGCATCATACGCCGAGTGCAGCATACACCGAGTACAGCATACACTGAGTACAGCATACCCCGAGTACAGCATAGACCTAGGATTGTCTGTCGTCCCTTCATTCTCTCGATTTTGAGTTGACCAATGAATGAAACTTCAGCATCCAGCATACCTCCTCCCTGATCGACCGCCACCAGCCAGTTCTCCAAAAGAGCTTCAAAAGTAAAGTTACCTCGTCACATTCCCACTGTTTCGAGTTAACTAACCGATGAATAGAGTTTCAGCACCTTGTGCTCTTCCCATCAACCACCTCCAGATCGACCACCTCCAAGTACTTCTCCAATCTCGCTTGATCATAGCCTGGAAATGCATCTCCAAACTTGCTCGGTCACAGCCTCAGGGTGTATCTCTCAGTTCACTCAGTCTCGGACGCCAATTGCATCTCCAAACAGGCTTGATCACGGCCTCAAAGTGCATCTCTCAGTTCTCTCGACCTCGGCCTGCAAGTGCATCTCCAAACTTGCTTGGTCACGGCCCCAAACTGCATCACTGAGCGTAGTCAACCTCGGCCTCCAAGTGCATCTTTACACTCACTCGATCATGGCCTCCCAGTGTATCTCTGAGTTCGCTCAATCTCGATCTCGAATTCCATCTTCAAACCAGCTCGATCACTGCCTCAGAGAGTATCTCTGAGATCACTCAATCGTCATTTTCAGGCGCACCTCAAATTTCTCTCAAGCACCGCCTGCCGCCAGTCCAGATAGACCGTGTGTAGATGGGTTGCTATATAGATACATACATACATCGATCAGAATACAAACTGAATACATGAGTTTTGAAAATCATTGAACGATTGGTAGTAGCTATGATCTCCATGCGCACCAGCAGCATTCCCAAAGAAGATGTAGTTTTTCCCAGACTGCTCTACTGTGATTCGAGGTGCTCCCAGACATGTCGCCGGCGCTCCCAGGTACACCCTGGCTTGTTGTCGGGGCTCCCAGTTACTCTGAGGGCCGGCAGGAATGCCCTCCTAGGGTATGATACTCTCCTGAAATTGACGCATCTAAGTTTGCACTCCCCATGCTCTCAGACACTCCTGGAGGCTTCCAGTGACAAAGATACATTTTGCTGATGCTATGCAATGGGAAGCGTGTAATCCTCCGTGAGAGGGTACGAGGTTCTGTCAGAGCCGTCAGAGCTGTCCGGAACACTTAGGTGTGTGTGACCGAAACGAGGGTCATTGCTGATGTTCAGCAGACATTTATCATCTGAAATTGGCCTCCAGCGATGACCTTTGCAGAAAACGGTGGTGGCAAAGGAGACCTTCCTGACAATTTAACTGCAGCCGGACCATCAGGTTGAAAGAGTGACCATTATGCTCTCACGATCTCTTGCGTGTCCGAAATGTATCCCACAGCAGTCATCTGCTTGTTTTGAGTTCGAGATTCCTTCTGGGTGGCACATAGGTCTTGGCTGCGCTACCACATCTCCAATGAGTTGTGAACCTCGGCCATTCTGTGCAATGTCGTTTCGTCCGCCTCTTTCTTCATGCCCCAGTCGGTTTCTGTGTTCCTTGGATCCCATTGTGGGTCAGCGCCTGCCGAAATCCCATGATTGAATGACGCAAACCGCCTTACAAGAACTTTTCCGCGAAGGGTCTCGCCCTGGGTTTTTGACTGCCTCCCACCCATACCATCTCGGCCAAGGGAAAAACTGGCATCCACTCCGACACCATGTGGTATGAGAGTGAATATGTCGCACTCCACATTGGAAAGATCGGCGTAATCTGAGTGCGTTTCCTCCTGTTGACGCCACCAGTCGGCTATGTCCGGTAACCAAAATGTACTACTGATCTCCATTTCGTCGGAGTGGTAATCATTGAAATGTGGATTAATCTGCTCCCAGTTCTTCGGTGCTTCGGGCGTAGAGATGAAATAGAGCCTGGCAGCGGCCAAATTACGTGTTTGGTGATTGCTTTGTCCGGGTGTCGTCTCTGCCACATTTATAGGCGTTGAGTATTCATCATCGTCGCTGGACAAATCATATGGATCAAAGCATCATTTACAGGATCCTGAAGCCGTTGCAGAGGGGATGAGTTTGCTGCTCGTTAAGCTTTCCTACTTATTGACCGGCACACGTCAATGTTTCGCACAGTATTCACTCTCCAGATACTTCAGAAAGGCCTCTTGGTATTGGGCAGTATAGAATGTCTCGTCCTCAGGATTAATATCCATTCCCATGTGCCACTTTCTAAACGATCGCAACATCCGAACAGGATCAAGGACATATGAACAAATGAGAAGCACCCGGGTCATTGGAGTGACTTCACCGTAGTATTTGCACAGCGTCTGTCGAGCTAACTTCACAGCAAGGAAGAAATCTTCCTTCCATGCAGTCTTCTTCATAGCCAAAGCTCGCTTCACGCCGTCCATATGATCGATTATGTCATTGTACACTGTGATAATGTGAGGCAATGTAACTGAATGCCTCTTAGACATCCACAAGGTCCAATATCAAAATTGCCTCAATACTTCCATGACATACTGCACAATGGTCCACCCATCTTGAGTACAAAAAAGTGGCTGGTTATCAGTATATTTTGGATTTTGGAGGCACTCACGTGTGAATTCCCGTAATCAGTAGGCACGCTCGAGCATCTCAAGTATTCAGTTCCACTGTTTCATGACATCCATATTCGGTAGTACGGCAATGCGAACTTTGGTTTTTTGACTGTCAATGAACCTGTCTCGACAACTAGGTGTCAGCGTAATCAATACAGCAAGCATTCTCTGCTATATGATGGTCAATTTCATGACTTTCAAAATATCATGAAATACGGACTATCTCTATTATCTTTGCCAAACCTGGTTTCATGGCCGACACATTATTGATGCTAGCGCTGCCCTCTTTCCGAAGTGTTTGAATCTTCCCAATGTCTATGCTTTCATTCTCTCAAAATTGCTGATCGCGCTCATGGGTTTCCCAAGACTTGCTTTGGTCCTTCACACCGAGACTGCTCATGCATCCACCCAAAGCCAGCTGTATGACGTGTGCCATGGAAGGTATGTGGTTTCTCAAGGCACGCCACAGGGTTGCAGAGACCCCGAGTGTTGATTCCAGCTCGCGTGTCATCGAGTAATTTGACGAAGAATTGTCAGTCATATTACCAAGCAAACGGCCGTCGGTAAGCTCAAAATGATTCAGCACTTCCTTCAAATGTAAGGCTAACCTAGCTCTAGGATGTTTGCCCTAGACCTATCATCCTTGATTAGTGTTCGGAACAGGAAGAGAACAGGCGATCAACAACATCGAAAGCGAGTCGAACTTCATGTAATGCCCTATGTTGAACCATCTGGTAAGCAATGTCATACATTATGGCTAGTTTGTTCGGTGAAGTCCATTCATCCAGAGCTAATCTAAACTCATCTCGTGACCGCAATTACTTCTTCATTGCATCGAAGGTCAGTGCATATTCCCTCCAGCAAATGATGCTAGGGGTTGTAGTGGACGGCAGCACTATGTTATCACGTAATGCCTGATATGACTGTTGTAGCTCAAGATTTGATAAAGTGTTCCATTGAATATGAGCCAAAACAAATCCTAACATGAGGTAGCGATTCCACGTGTCTTGGTGAATTTCGGAAGGTTCAAATTGCTTAGCTGCCAGTTTGGAACGATTTGTCTGGCATTTCGGTCAATATCGATCAACCTGGGGGTCAAATATGATCTTTTTCTGTGATCTTTCAATTGTGATTGCTCGACTTCCTTGCCTCTTCAGGATGGCCAAAGCTGTTTTCTGGACTGTTGAACTAGTCAATTCAGTTACCTCTGACTCTGTTGAGTAGTTTGACTTTGCGATGTGAGCTTTTGCCAGCGAGTGTTTCCCCAATGAGCTGGTCCCATGTTCTGATGGGTGGTGGAGAACTTGATGGCAAACAATACATACGATTCCCGGGCTGCCTGTCTCCTCAATTTTGCAGTGTACATAGAATCGCCATGAATGCGCTTGTCCAGAATCACTCCAACCAATAGACCACTTCGAGTCTACATTCTATGAAGCTCGACAAGCATCAAAGATTATTGGTAAGGTAAGGTCGCTCAAATCACGAATAAAGACACGTTCATTTTTGGAAGAGATCATAACCTCCAGCAATGAGGTGTTCATTGATTTTGAATCCGACATGGCGGTAGGATTCGGAATGCTGGGTAATCTGACTGAAAATTCTGTCGAAGGTAACGATACAGCAAATCAGACTGCAGCTTGTTTAATAGTGACTCTACAGCTACAGGCAAAAAAAATCAGATCTGTGAGACATTGCATGCATATTTGTGAAGTTGAATACAAGGGCATATTGAAAAGACTGACCGCGTAAGACTCAATTAAGTAACAATGCGATGCAGTTCACTGCTCTGTACGTTACCGCGCCCTCACGAGGAGTGATGACGCTCGGTGGGCGCTCAATTGTATTAGGCAGATGGGATACCGTCAGTGGCATTGTTGCCTGTAAAGGCAGCTGATACATGGATCATGGGATAACGTCGGTCCATAGCCCTTCGATTATCCAAGATTCATGACCAAAAATCGTGGGCGCTCGGTTGACGCTCATTTTTAGGAGGTGCTAGGCACATCGTCAGTAGCATTTTGGCCTATAGAGCCCACCGCTGCATTGATTATGGGTCCACGGTGATGCACAGCACTTTGAGTGTCCATGATACATCAGCAAACATCTTTGACACCCCATTGACGTTCATTTTCAGGAGGTGGTAGCAATATTCTCACTAGCATCTTTGCCAATGAAGGCAGCCGATGAGTTGATTATGGGTTAACGCCGTTCCGTAGCCCTCGGATTGTCCGATATGCAGCACAATAAATTCTTGACGCTCCGTTGACGCTCGTTGTTGCGAGATGGTAGCCATATGGTCACTAGCATTGTTGCCCATACAGGCGGCCGATACATTGATTATGGGTTTACGCCAATGCAAAGCACTTTGAGTGTCCTTGATGCAGGACCAGAAATCATTGATGCTCTGCTGATGCTCATTATTACAAGGTCTTAGTGATGTCATCGCAGCCATTTCTACCGAGAAAGGTGGCCAACACTTCGATTATCGCTTAATATCGTCGCACAGCTGTTTGATTATCCAACTTGAAAGAAAGAACATCGTGGACGCTCCGTTGACACCGATTTTCAGGCGATAGTGGCGATATCGACCCTAGCATTTTTGGCATTAAAGGCTGCCAATACTTTGATTATGTGTCACAGCCAACATGTCTTTTTTTGATTATCAGACTCACAAGACTGAAAATTGTAGACGAATCTTTGAAATTTATTTCCAGGATGGGTCAACAAGCTTGTCACTATCCTCATTGCCTATAAAAACCGCAAATACAATCACTTTGGAAGTATGTGACTATGCAGCCGTATGTTTGCCGAAAATTTAAGATTCAGAATTGTTTATGCTCCGTTGACATTCAACTTAATGACATACTAAAAGTCACTGGATGCCCAACAATTGTATGTATAAATGCATATAGTCGTTATTGGCAGCCAATAAATCATTTCTAGGTATAAATATTTCAATCCAAAACCTTCCAAGCCTCTCAATTTCTAATCCACCACTAGACACATTATCTGAGTGATGAATCATGTTGGCCTATCACATTCCAGCGCTTTCGGCCGGCAATTAACCTCATAAATCTCTGTAAGCTAGTTTTTGATGTATTTAGCCCGACTTCTTCACCTTTCCTCATCCAGCTTATTCTCCACGATTTCCATGACCTACCATAAGCAATTTTCAACATCTTGACCATTTGCACCAGGACTGTGCAAGAAGTTAAGAAGTTGGGTGCTTCATTCTATGCAGCATGACAGTCGTCATTCATTCCGCTTCTCATTGCGCTATGATGGCTGCATGTAGGACTCTTATGACATCACTGACTTAGATTGTGATAGTCAGTTTCGTCTGTAATTTGGTTTTAATTTTCTCACTTGACCGCAATGGGCAGGATGACATCAGCAAAATGTGAATCGGTCCGGAAGCAACACGCAACCATCTCAGACACTCCAGGTGACCGCAACAATACTTCTAAATACTTCTAGATGCTCCCAGACCTCACTGGAGTTAAGCAATGTGCTCTGAGACTCGGCAAGAGCATTCTCAGGTGCTCCTGAAAGCACCTGCAGTTATGGAGGTGAATTCAGCATGCTACGAGATTTGACTCACAGAATAGTCGAATTTTGGAGCTCCTGAGACCTCTGCGCAGATCTGCGGGAGACTTCAAGAGCAGCTGGGACCACTACGCAGCTCTGCGGGAGACTTGGTGCCATATTCTCACAGCAGTGGTTCTTACATTACCACCAGGCATTTCATCATATCATAATCATCTTTGTTACAGTCACAAGATTCGCCACATCAAAATATGGAATCCATTATTTAATTCTCTGTATATATACACATACGGCAAATCTGGCCGCAGATGGTAGTCGAGTATAATCCGAGGAGCACTTGGACACGCCCATTGAGAGAACTTAGCGATGCACCACCTTGCAGGCAGTTGTGGTGACACGATGGAGCTAGAAGGCAGAGAGCCCACCATCAACACTCCGCCATACCTCTCACAACATTCAAACAGGATTCATGAGAAAGAGCAGTTTTGGTTCGAGGAGGGTAGTATTCGTGTGAGAAGATATAATACTACCCAGCATTGAGGATCCATGCGATTGTGTGGCTCCACGAAATATCTCGTACAGTGCGAGTGAGACCAAAAGTTGGGAAAGATAGAGTGTGAATTTTCATTGCATGATGAGATGGAAATGAGATGATGTCAACCTACTCTGGCGTCTGCCGAATATATACTCCCCGACACTCTGTCCACCTCCGTTACCCCTGTGTCTCAGTACACCTGCCGTCGCTCCTTAATGATGTACTTGGAGGCTATGATCGAGCTAGTTTGGAGATGCACTTGGTGGCCGTGACCGTGCGAACTTGGAGGTCATGATCGAGCGAGTGTCGAGATACACTTGGAGGCTGTGATCGAGCGAATTCAGAGATGCACTTGGAGGCCGTGAATGAGCGAGTTTACAGCTGCACCTGGATGCCATGATTGAGCGACATTCGAGGAGTACCGGGAGGCGGCCAATCAGAACGCGGTCAATATGGAGGCGGTAGTTCGGGAGGGAGGTGCGATGAGAGCTGAGATTCTATTCATTGGTTTAGTAGTAATTGTGGGAATGTTGAGAATTGAGTACAAAAATGGTCTGCTGAGAGATGAGAGACTGGCTGGGAGCGGGCGCCAGTCGATCTTGGGATGATGCAGTATGCGGTGTACGCAGTACTCAGTGTATGCTGTACTTGGTGGATGCTGTACTCGGTGTTAACTCTTCAACATTGCATGAAGAGATAGAGAGTGATGACTTAACTTCGTATTCTTAGGTGATGGTATAATTGATGACGAGAAAGAGAGAGATAAGAGCAGATGGGGGAAATCATCATGAGAAACTGGGACTTCAGAGAATTTCCTGTGCAAGTCGATTGAACATCGCCAATACAGCAGGTACGAGTCCCGATCTGGCGTGTAATCACACCGACACGAGGTCTTTGCAACCCAATCAGGCAGGTCGTACCCCTGATTTCTCATATCTGCTCGTATCCTCCACATCATTCTCATCTTCATCCCTCATCTCTCTCTTTCTCTTCCACAACTCTATAATCATTGCAGAATACAAAGTTAAGTCATCCCTCTCTATTTATTCCAGGTCATGATCGTGAGTTGACCCCAAGTCCAGCAAACACCGAGTACAGCAGACACCGAGGACAGCATACACCGAGTACAGCATACACTGAGTACAGCATCCACCGAAGATTGTTTGTCTTCCCTTCAGTCACATGATTACGACTTGACCCCGAATGTATCTTGAGCTTCCGGTGTGCCTCCCTACACGATCGACCGCCATCAGCCAGCTCACCATGAGAGCTCAATCGTAAAGTAACCTGTCACATTCCCAGGGTTGCGAGTGAACTAACTGATGAAAACAGTCTCAGCACCCGGCGCGCTGTCCATCGAGCGCTGTTTGGTACTCGTCCTAACTCGCACGATTATGGCCTCCAAGTTTGCACGATCATGGCTCCAAAGTGGATCGCAACACTCGGTCGACTACGGCCTCCAAAGTTCGTATGATCATAGTCTTCCAAGTGCAGATCTCCTAACTCGCTCGATCATGCCCTCCAAATGTATGTCCAAACTCGCTTGATTACGGCCTCCAAGTTTGCACGATCATGGCCTACATGTGCATCCGTCAGTTCGCTCGATCACGCCCTCCTAGTGTATCTCCCAATATGCTCGATTACCACAGCCAAGTGCATCCCCAAACTCGCTCATTCACGGGCTTGGAGTGTATCTCTGAATTCACTCGATCGTCATTTTCGGGCGCACCTTGAATTTGCTTTCAAGCACCGTGGCTGCAGCCAGTCCTGGTATACTGTGTAGATGGGTAGCTATATAGATACATAGATTAGAATACAAAGTGAGTACATGAGTTTCAAAAATCGTTGAACAATATGTAGTAGCTATGATTTCCAGGCGCACCTGCAACGTTCCCAAAGATGTCATTTTTCCCAGACTGCTCTATAGTGATTCGAGGTGCTTCCAGGCTTGTCGCTGGCGCTCCCAGGTGCTCCCAGGCTTGGCATCGGCGCTCCCAGGCTTGTCGTTTGCACACCCAGGATTGTCATCGGCGCCCCCAGACGTGTTGTCGGCGCTCCCAGGCTTGTGGTCGGCGCTCACAGACATGTTGCCGGCACTCCCAGGTGCTCCCAGGTGCACCCAATGTTCACTCCGGCGCTCCGAGGTGTTCTCAAACTTATCTCAATTGCTCCCATGGCACTCGTGTAGCAGTCATCAGAGATCCCAGTTTCTCCGAAGGCCGGCCGGAATGCCCTCCTACAGTCTGATAATCTCCTGTAATTGGCGCGTCCAAGTTTACACTCAGCATCATCTCAGACACTCCTTGAGGCTTCCAGTGACTAAAATACATTTTGCTGATGGATATCACCTTCATTGGTCATCAGTTAATCTGATTTGAGGTGTAGAACGTTGGTAGGGCCTATCCGACCCTTGCACATGCATAGACAAATTATCATCTCTCACAATTTGGTCACTGAAATCAAGTAAAAGCTGACATGTCGCAAAATCGGTACAGGTGTTGCATTTCAAATAGATACATCGTCACAAATGCCAGTTTGCCTCTTCTTTTCTCCGGTAACGCAGGAGCCATCACCAGGTCTTCGTTGGAATCTGATTTCCACATATTAATTAGCTTGGGACGCGCTATGCAGGGGTTAAAGCTTAAGGGTTCATTATGCTTTGATTGCTGAATCTGTGACCAATAGGGCATCGAAGCGGTCAGGCGGGACAGAATGCGTTCGTGTGTCTGCAGTTGCCACGAACCTAGCGTCATATGACTACTCCCTGGTTGAGAAGTCACTTTCACCATTTGCAATTTCTTGGGGACGCAATCAGGAGTCTCCATAGGCTCACCAAATGACGTTGGCACAGATGACGCCACATTGTCTGCCATTTGATATTGAAAGACAGCAGGAACCATCAATTCGATCGTCCCCTGCTTCTTCTCCCTATCCCGGAAGTACTGGGCAACGTCTTGCCAGCCTGGTAGCCTCAATTCGTCAACCTTCAGATGCTTCTGCCGAAAACGCTCTATGCGATACTGTACCATTGTATAGATCGTGCCCGTCACACAGCCGGGTTCGTCATCATTGCTAAGCTTGCCCCCACCTGGATGTCATTCATCATCATCCTCGTCTTCCGCAATCTCCCCAGCGTCGGAAGTTGCAAGATCGCTCAGACTATCCCCGATGGCGTTCAACATCTCCTCCAATGTTGCTTCAGCCTTGGTGGTTGTCAATCCCGCCTTTTCAGCATTTCTCATATCATCCGGCTCCTGTTCAATTGCTCTCTTTGCCTCTTCAACTCGCTTGCTGGCCACAGCGGTCTCTCTTTCAACATAATCCTTGATCCATTTCTCCTTCTCGTCGTTGATTAAGACACGAGTTTCTCGTCGATTCCCCGCCTCAAGCTTTGTTTTGAATCACAAGCGACACAACACTCCAAGGTCTCAGACTGGTTGTGCTTCCAAGCCGCTCTTTCGATTATTTGCTTGTTGATGTCCTCGCCTGCAGCGCTTTGTCGATTTGCCATATTTGCCAGCTGGTAGTGGGGAAAGGTTGTTTTTCTGAACATTGACCATTGTAATTGGTGTCAACTTTGTTGATGGATGAGATGTTGGATGTTACAAGATATGGACCCCATAGAAGCAAGCTGCGTCTTTTATGTCGAGGTTGGTATGCTTAATGGACATGAACAAAGCAAAATCTGCGTATTGACCGTCACTACATTGGAAATAGCAATGCTAACCGTTCATTATGACATGATTTTTAGCGTATGTTTCATTTAGGATCCCAAGGATTTCTTGCGACAAACATCAGCAGATGTCCTTTCCAACAACGAAGGTACCATTTTTATCTCACAAACACGAGATTTTGGCAGTCATTCACCGTGATTTATCACTGTAAACAAACACACAAAGTCGGATTTACTTCGGGCGAATCACAGGATGGTTGGCAATCCGTGCAACGGGCAAATATGCGCAAGAGGATTCATCTTGTGTAGAACGAGCAAGTTGGCTGTTATGCATGCCATTTTGAGTTGAAGGTAACTATAAATTCCTCAGGTCTTCACACTTCTTTTCATAATCTTCTTCCTCAGAACTTCCCACTTCATTTGGTTATCATTATCTCTTCACATCCACAGCAGCAAATGATGGCTCCACAAACACGTCAGCAAGGTGAGAGTGGAACAGAATCGAGCAGAACGATGGGCACTGCATCCAATATGCCACCTGCTGAGACCCAACTACAACACAGACACCACTTAGCTCACCGCGATGCTGCAAATGCAGCCACACAAAATATGACGCTGGACGCACGGTTAAAGATTGGCGATGAAACCGGAAGCAGCATGAATATGAAACAGCACGCAATCGGATGTATGTATAGTCAAACCAATGTAGACAGCAGTCAATTGAGTATATAACATGTAGCTGGTGTATGTAGAGAGATGCGTGACTATTTCATAGCAGCCGGTAATGGGAAACCTTCATGCTCGACCAAGGCATTTGTCCACACAGTCCGCAAAATCGAACCTCATGATGTGTTTAGCTGAGGGATTTTCACAGACACATTTAGTGATAAGAATCCCCAAGAGTGGACCAAACAGGCTTTAACCACGTTAGAGACTGCTACAGAAGGGTATATGGTTGAGGAAATAGCTGAATCTAATATGTAGATGCAGCAACTAATTTCTTGTAGGTTTTCAACATATCTGCAACTATGGGAAGGCAAGGAGGTCGGGTACAGCTAGAACAGTCTGACATGCGCCTGGCCTTGAATGCGTCCAAAATGGCCAAAGGTGGGTCTTCGCACACCGCAATGGAGGAAACGCAAATCCTTATGAAGAAACCTCGGGCCGAAGTCTGAGAAGACATGATGCGGTGAGTTCTCTTTCCCAGGAATATAACTGTGAAGGCTGCAATGGAACGACACCCAGCTATGCCTCGGGAAAATCAATCAGATGGCTGCCTTCCTTGCCAGTATGTCACAGCACAGAATCCTCAGACACGGTGAAGACGCAAAGGCACAGGTGCACCTACACCAGAGTGACTCAGACCGCCGACACCAGAACCAACGCCACATCCGTTCGAAACGCCACAAGTTCGACCTGGTTACAATGAGGCAGCTCACGTATCCGAAATCGAAGGTGTGCCACTTGGCTATGTGTGTATACATGCTCCTCTTCCCAGTGCTCAATGTTTCAATCTTGATGCATACACCAAGGATCGCAAGCGTGATAAAGATTTTGATCCAGATTTGCTATCTGATGCAGAAACATCCACTGGATAGAACACTATCTGCTGCGTGGGAATGCAGCTGACATCCATTTTGCGGACGACAGCAGCCAATTGAGCTAACATGACAGTGAAGATGAGCATTGATCGAATGAAATAGGATTTTTCAGTGTACTATTATGTACAGTTAGCGGACAGTTCAATGTATATTTTAAAGGATATATTCATATGTATTATTAAAGAACAATCTATTGATGAAGGAGAAAGTACATGAACATGGTACAAAGGCTGCCAAAACACCAGTAATGATATATCGGGCCAGAATAATTGATAGCATATTGTGGATACACCCAGGGCAAAATGAGCGCCAATGGAGCATCAATGATTTTTGGTCTTGCATCATTGGTAATCTGCATGGAAATTGGTTGAGACCATTCAGAAATGCGGTATTGGCTGGCTATATAGGCAAATGAGCGAGTCTCACGCTCCCTGCCCCATTCGGAAATTGAGCGTCAACATAGCGTCAACGAGTTGTGGTCTTGTAAGTCCGGTAAGTCAAAAGTGATATGGTCGTTCCTCTATATAATCAAAGTATTGGCCGCCTTTGTAGGGAAAAAAGATAGCAATGCGCTCCATGACCCTTCATGAAAATGGCAGTCAATGGAGCGTCAATGATTATTGTCCTTTCATTATTGGTAATCAAAGCACTATGCATCCGTGATTGTGTATATATGATGTTCTAACTGGTTTTCTAGGCTAAAACGGTCATGAACTGTTCATTGCATCATTGTAGATGAAAATAGTCGTTGCTCTCCGGGAGGCTGTCACGGGAATGTAGCTTTCTTATCGGCTTAGAGAGGCTGCCAATTCATCCTCAATAGAGGTTTGCAATCATGCGCCACTTATATTACCCAAGATGCGGGACCTTGAATCATTGACGCTGATTTGATGCGCCTCTTCACATCAGCAAAATGTAAATCGGTCCGGAAGCAACACGCAATCCTCCCAGACACTCCGAGCGACCTCACCAGTGCTTCTAAGTACTTCTAGATGCTCCCAGACCCTCCTGGAGCTAAGCTCAGTGCTCTCAGACTCTGCAAGAGCATTCTCAGGTGCTCTTGAATGCACCTGCAGTTATGGAGGTGCATTCAGGATGCTCCGAGACTTGACTTCTGGAATAGACAAATTTTGGACCTCCTGGGACCTCGGTGCAGATCTGCAGGAGACTTCGAGAGAAGCCGAGATTGCTGCCCAGCTCTGCAGGATACAACGAGAGCAGCCGAGACCTCTGCACAGCTCTGTGGGAGACTTGGTGCCATATTATCACAGCAGTAGTTCTTAGATAACCACAAGGCATTTCGTCTTATCATATTCGTCTGTTACAGTCACAAGATTCGCTACATCATAATACGGCATGTATTATTTAAGTCTCTATATATATACATACACTCAATCTGGCCGCAGATGGTACTCGAGCATAATCGGAGGAGCACCTGGACACCCCCATTGAGAGTACTTAGAGATGCACCACTTGGTGGCCATTGTGGTGAAACGAGAGAGCTATATGGCAGAGAGCCCACCATCAACTCTCCGGAGCACCTCTCGGGACTTCAAAACGGAATGCATAAGAAGGAGCGGTTCTGGTTCGAGGAGCACAGATATTGGGTGAGAAGATATGATACTACCCGGCATTGAGGATCCATGCAATTGGGTGGATCCACACAATCTCGGACAGATCGAGTGAGACCACAAGGTGGGAATGATAGGGTGTGTATTTTCATTGGATGATAAGAGGAGATGGAGATGAGATGATGTATATCGACTCTGGGGTCAGCCGAAAATGCACTCCCCGTTACTCTGTCCACCTCCGTTACACCTGTATCTCCGTACAACCGCCGTCGCTCCTTGACAACGTACTCCGAAGCCGTCATTCAGCGAGTTTGGAGGTGCACTTGGAGACCGAGAGATCGAGTGAACTCAGAGATGCACTTGGAGGCCGTGATTGAGCGAGTTTCGAGATGCACTTGGAGGCCGAGATCGAGTGAACTCAGAGATGCATTTGGAAGCCGTAATTGACCGTGTTGGGAGATACGCTTGGAGGCCATGATCGATCATGACTGGAGGAGTACTTGGAGGCCGTTGATCTGGAGGTGATTGGTCTGAAGGCAGTCAATCTCGAGGCAGTCAATCTGGAGGCTGTGGATCGGGAGGCATGTGTGATGGATGCTGAGACGCTATTCATTGGTTAACTTGGAATTGTGGGAATGTAGAGAATTGAGTACAACAAGGTTCGCTGAGAGCTGAGACTGGCTGGGAGCGGGAGACAGCCAAACTTGGGATGATGCAGTACATGGTGTATGTTGTACTCGGTGTATGCGGTACTCGGTGTATGCTGTACTCGGTGTATGCTGCACTCAGTGTTAACTCTTGATCATGGCATGGAGAGATAGAGAGGGATGACTTAACTTCGTGTTCTTAAGTGACAGTAGAGTTGAGGACGAGGAGGAGATAGATGAGAAGTGATGGGGCAAATCATCATGAGAAACTGGGACTTGAGAGGATGTCGTGTGCAAGGCAATGTACCATCCCTGATACGGCAGGTACGAGTCCTGATCCGGCGAGTAATTACACCAATTCAAGGTCCTCACAACCCAATTAGGCATGTTTTACCCCTGATTCCTCATATCCGCTCGTATGCTCCACATCATTCTCATCTTCATCCCATATCTCTCTGTTTCTCGTCCATAACTGTACCATCATCGCAGAATACCAAGTTATGTCATCCCTCTCTATCTCACCATGTCATGATCATGAGTTCACACTGTGTACAGCATACACCGAGTACAGCATCTACCCAAGATAGTTTGTCTTCCCTTCATTCTCATGATTACTAGTTGACCCCTGAATGTAGCTTCAGCTGCTGGCATGACTCCCTACATGATCGACTGCCATCAAACCAGCTCTCCATGAGAGCTCAGAGGGAAAATCGCTCTGTCACAGTCCCACAGTTGCGAGTTAACTAACTGATGAATAGAGTCTCAGGACCCGGCGCGCCGTCCATTGACTACCTCCAAGTACTCCCCCAAACTGGCTCAATCACGGCCTCCAAACTTGCTTGATCGTGGCCTCCAAGTGCATATCTCCAAACTTGCATGATCACGGCCTACAAGTGTATCTCCTAAGTGGCTCGATAACGGCCTCCAAACCCGCTCGATCGCGGCCTCCAAGTGCATATCTCCAAACTCGCTGGATCATGGCCTCGAAGTGCATCTACAACCTCGCACGATTACGGCCTCCGAACTCACGCAATCCCGACCTCCAAGTGCGTATCTTCAAACTTGCTCGATCACGGCCTCCAAGTTCATACGATTGTGGCCTCCCGGGGGATCTTCAAACTCGCTCAATCACGATCTCGGAGTACATCTCTAAGTTCACTTGATCACAGCCTCCAAGTGTATCTCCAAATACACTCGATTCCCGCCTTAAAGTGCATCTCCAAACTCGCTAGATCATGGCCTCAGAGTGTATCTCAGAGTTCACTCGATTGTCATTTTCTGGCGCACCTCGAATTGCTCTCAAGCACCGCCTGCAGCCACAGTCCAGATGTACTGTGTGTAGAAGGGTAGCTATATAGATACATAGATACACAGATGAGAATACAAACTGAATACATGAGTTCTAAAAATCGTTGAATGATAAGTAGTAGCTATGATTTCTAGGACCACCAGCAGCGTTCCCAAAGACAATGTTGTTTTTCCCAGACTGCTCTACTGTGATTCAAGGCGCTCCCAGACTTGTCCCCGGCACTCCCAGGTGCTCCCAGGATTGTCCTCAGCGCTCTCAGGCTTGTCGCCGGTGCTCCCAGGTGCACCCAAAGTTCTCTCGGGAGCTCCGAGGTGTTCCCAAACCTATCACAATCACTCCCATGATACTCCTGTACCAGTCATCAGAGATCCCAGTTACTCTGAAGGCCGGCAGAAATGCCCTCCTAGGGTCTGATACTCTCCTGAAATTGACGCATCTAAGTTTACACTCCACATCCTCTCAGACACTCCTGGAGTCTTCCAGTGACTAAAATACATTTTGCTGTTGCAACATGGGGCAGGGAGCATGTCGCTTCTGCTTTTGCCTCTAACGGAGGCGAATCCCTCAGTTATGACTATCTGCAACCAATGCCTGCTCTGATTACCCAGGATGCAAGACCTACCATCATGGATGCGCCGTTGACGCTCATCTCCAGGCTTCAGCAGGGAGCGTTTGTCTACATTTTTTGATCACATAGGTGGCCAGAACATCCATATAGAACATTGACGTACCATCGTTAATATTGTACGATTAAGAGTGGGATATCCGAATGCGACCATAAATCGAACTACCCGAAATCTAAAACCGGAGACTGGACCCGATGGGTATATTCAAACCCGGTCAATCCTGCGGGTCGACGGGTACTGGGCCAGGTTTTAACCGCCCAGACTCAGCAGTTGGGGATTTTGAACAGTTCTGGAACCAAACCAAACCGTGTTTCCGGTCCCAACCGGGACTGCTGCCGGGTTACCCGGAACTGTTGCTAACACTAGCTCCACACGATGACATGATCAACAGAATGAAGCCAGGAGTGGCTTGGGAGCAGAATGCATCCGAGTCATTGGAGCATTGCGTAGCTTGCGAACCAGAAGGAAGCTTGTGGCGAGGAAACGATGAGAAACTCACATCTTAACCAATGAAGAGAAGGAGAAATGGATTGAGGATTATGTGGAAAGAGAGACCGCTGTGGGAAGAAAGCCAGTTGAAGACACAGAAACAGCAATTCAACAGGAGCAGGATGGTATGAGAAATGCCAAAAAGGCGGAATGGACAACCACGAAGCCTGAAATAACATTGGAGGAGATGTCGAATGCAATTGGAGATAGTCTTAGCGATCTTGCATGTTCTGACACTGGGGAGGATGAGCAAGACGAGAATGATGATGAAGAAGATCCTGCTGGGGGCAAGCTTAACGAAGATGATGATCCCGGCTGGGTGATGGGCACTATCTCTACAACAGTACAGTTTCGAATGGAGCATTTTCGGCAGCAGCAGATGAAGCTTGACGAATTGATACAACGAGGCTGGGGAGACGAGGCCAACTACTTCGGTCAGAGGGATACGAAGTACGGGACGACAGAGTTGATCATTCCGGCTGTCGTTCAACCTCAAACGGCAGATGATGCTGTGTCATCCGAGCTGAGGACATTTGGGGAGCCTCTGGAGAGTCTTCATTGCCACGCAGGACAATTGCAAATGCCGCAAGAGACTTCTCGACCAGCGAGTAGTCATATGAGACATGGTTTTTGGAAACCACAGACACACAAACGAATTCCGTCCCATATGCCTGCCCTGATGTCCGATTGGTCACAGATTCATAAATCAAAGTGTGTTGAACCCGTTAGCTTCAACGCCTGTATAAAGTGTCCGAAGCTAATTACCATATAAACATCGGATTCCGACAAAGACATGGTGAAGGCCCCTCTGTTGCCGGAGAATTGAATAGGAGAATTGGCGTTTGTGAAGATGTATCAATTTGAAATGCAATACCTGTACCAAGTTTGCTCTGTGTCAGCTTTTACTTGATCTCAGTGACCAAATTGTGCGACATGATAATTCGTCTATGCATGTGTGATGAGACAATCAAATGAGGGTGAGCGAGATGATGATTGATTGAACTGTCTATCGTACAGAGAGAGAAGAGGATAGACATATATAGAGAGAAAGAAATCGTCTCAATCACTAAGAGCGAATCAACAAGAGAAAGCACTAAGAGAAAGCATTACTCAGAAAGTATTAATCAGACCCGAGGCTTGTGGGGAAATAGCTTCCGCACCAAGCCCGAGGATGGCGGAGGAATAGCTCCCACACGAAGCCCGAGGATGGCGGGGAAAGAGTCTCGGCACCAAACCTGAGGCTGGCCGGGGAATAGGCTCCGGTCCAAGCCCAAGTGTGGCGGGAATATAGTATCCGTACGAAGCCCGCGAAGTCTCGTGCATATCTTAGTCCCAATGGCATGCAGGCTAAATCCCTCAGTCAACAATGTGCAAGGGTCGGATAAGCCATGCCAATATGCTAGACATTAAATCTCATTGCCCGATGACCACTGAACGTGATATCATCCTGCCCGTTACTGTTAAGTTAGACTATTAAACTAAATTACTGACGAAACTCATGGACAAGATATAAGTCAGTGATATCATACGACTCATAGATGCAGCGGGCAGAGCGTAATGCAATGCGGAATGAATGACGACTGTCATGCTGCATACGATCATTCATCCAAATGCATAACTCTCTGCAGAGATCTGGTGCACATGGTCGAGATGTTGAAAATTGCATATGGTAGGTCATGGAAATTGCGGACAATGAGCTGGATGAGGAAATGTGAGGAAGTCGGACTGAATAGATCAAAAACTAGTGTATGGATTGATATGCGGTTAATTGCCGGCCGAAAGCGCTGCAACCTGATATGCCAATCTCATTTATCACTCAGATAACGTGTCTAGAGGTGGATCAGAAATTGAGAGACTTGGAATCTTCAGGATGCAAATCTTTATACATAGAAACGATTTGTTCGCTGCCAATCACAACTATATGCATTTCTACGTACAATTGGTGAGCATCCACTGACTGTTAGTATGTCATTAAGTTGCGCGTCAACGGAGCATCATCGATTTTTGGACTTATATTTTTGGCAAACAAAGGGCTGCACAGTCTCATCCTTCCAAAGTGATTGTAGTGGCGGTTTTTATATGTAAAAAGGATAGTGACAAGCAAGTTGACCCATCCTGGAAATGAGCATCATCGATGCGTCAATGATTTTTGGTCTTGTGAGTTGGATAATCAGAGAACGACATCTTGGCTGTGACACATAATGAAACTATTGGCGGCCTTTAAGGTCAAAAATGCAAAGGTCGACATCGCTAGTATCTCCCAAAAACCAGCGTCAATGGAGCATCAATGATTTCTGTTCTTGCATGTTGGATAATCAAACAGCTGTGTGACGACATCAAGCTATAATTGAAGCGTTGGCTGCCTTTATGGATAAAAATAGCCCTGACAATATTGCTACCACCTGCTAAAAATGAGCGTTAACACAGCATCAACAATTTTTGGTCTTGCATCATTGACACTTGAAGCCCAGTGCATCAACGTTGTTTCATAATGAATTCCTAGGCTGCCTGTATTGGCAAAAATGCTAGTGATAATATGGCTACCACCTGAAAATGAGCTTCAACAGAGGGTCAACAATTTTTGGCCATGCATCGTGGATGATCGAAAGGCTATGCAACCACGTGAACCCATAATCATAGTCCCGGCCGCCTCTATGGGCAAAAGTCCTACGGACTGAATTGCTACCACCTTAACAAGATGAGCATCAACTGAGTGTCAACGATGTTTGGTTTTGCATCATGGACACTCAAAGCGCTGTGCATCGATGGTAATCCGTACTCCATGTATCGGCTGCCTTCATCTGCAAAAATGCTGGTGACGATATTGCTACCACCTCCTGAAAATGAGCGTCAATGCAGTGTCAATGATTTATAATCTTGCATATTGGACAATCTAAGCACTACGGAATGGCGTTAACCCATGATCAACTCATCGACCGCCTCGGTGGGCGAAAATGCAGGAGACAATATCGCTACCACCTCCCAAAAATGTGCGTCAACAGAGTGTCAACAATTTTTGGTCTTGCATCATGGACACTCAAAGCACAGTGCATCGCTGTTGACCTATAATTAATGCATCAGCCGCCTCTATTGGCCAAAAGGATGGTGACGCTATCGCTACATCCTCCTAAAAATGAGCGTCAACGGAGTCTCAACGATTTTTGGTCATGCATCCTGCATCATCTTAGGGCTATGGGACAAGTTATCGCATAATCAACTTATCAGCACCGTTTACAGGCAAAATTGCTATTGACGATATCCCATCTGCCTCCTACAATTAAGCGCCGACTGAGTGTGAACACTCTTTGTGGGGGCTCGGTAAATTACACAGCACTGAACAGCAGCGCATTATTACCGAATTTAGTCTTACGTGGTCAGTCCTGTCAATATGTCCTTGTATATAACTTCACAAATATGCATGCAATGTCTTACCTTTCTGATTTTTCTGGTTCTGGCTGTAGAGTCAATATTTCAAAACCTGCAGTGTGCTGTACTGTATCGTTACTTTCGGCAGTCCTTCAAGTCCGATGACCAAGTTTTCCAATTGCTACCGTCATGTCGGATTCAAAATCATTGAACACCTCACTTCGCAAAGTTATAATCTCTTCCAAAAATGAACATGTCTTTATTCATGATTTGAGCGACCTTACTTTGCAAATCCTCTTCGATGGTTCGAGGGCTTCAATGAATGTAGGTTTGAAGAGGTCTATTGCATGGAACAATTCAAAACAACCATCTTCATGGCAATTCAGTTTACACTGTGGAATTGAGGAGACTGGCAACCCTGGCATCATATGTATCGTTTGTGATCAAGTTCTTCGCCATCCATCACAACATGGGACCAGCTCAATGGGGAGACACTTGCTGGCAAAAGCTCACATTGCAATGTGAAACGAATCAACAGAGCCAGATGTTTCCCAATTGACTAGTTCGACGGTTAATGAAACAGCTTTGGCCATTCTGAAGAGGCCAGGAAGTTAAGAAATCACAATAGTAAGTTCACAGAGGAAGATCATATTTGACATTCAGGTTGATCCATATTGACCAAAATGACAGGCAAAACTTTCCAAACTGACAGCTAAGAACTTTGAACCTTCCAAATTTCACCAAGAGACGTGGAATTGCTACATCATGTTAGCATTTGTTTCAGCTCATATTCCATGGAACGCTATATCAAGACTAGAGCACCGACAGTCATATCAGGCATTACGCGATGACCTAGTGCAGCCGTCGGCTACGACGCTTATCAACATTTGCCGGAGGGACTATGCACTGACCATGGATGCAATCAAGAAGTAATTGCAATCACGAAATGAAGGTAGTTTAGCTTTGAACCGATGGACATCCCCGAACAATGTAGCCATAATGTCGGTCATTTCTTCCTATTTGGATCAAAATTGGTCATTGTGTGAAGTTCAAGGCGCTTTCGATGAGGTTGATTGCCTGTTCTTTTCCCGTTTCGAATACTAATTGAGAATGATAGGTCAAGGGTCAACATCCTGGAGCAACACTATCCTTACATTTGAAGAACGTGGTTGATCATTGTGAGCTTGCCAATGGTGGTTTGCTTGGTCATCCGACTGATAATGCGTACTCAAAATACTCGATGACACGTGAGCTGGAATCAACACTTGAGGCCTCATCAATCAAGTGGCCTGCTTTGAGGAACGACATACCATGCATGGCGCACGTCATACAGCTGGCAATAGGTGCATTCATAGACAGGCTTGGTGTAGATGGCCGCACCAAGTCCTGCGAAGCCCATGAGTGCTATCAGCAATTTGGAGAGAATCAAAGCATAGACATTTTGAAGAGTCAGAGACTTCGACAAGAGGGCAACGCTAGAATCAATAAGGTGTCGGACATGAAACCAGGTTTAGCAAAGATAATTGAGAAAGAACATATTTCATGATAATTGGAAAGCTGTCAAATGGACCTTCATATAGCAGGGAATGCTTCCTGCATCAATTACTCTGACACCTGGTGGTCGAAATGAATTCATTGACTGTCAAAAAGCCAAAGTTCTCATCCCGGTGCTACCCATTATGGATGTGAAGACACGTTGGAACACAACACTGGAGATGGTCAGGCACACCGACAGATTGCGGAAATTGCCACACGAGTGGCTCCAAAATCGATAATACACTGATTTTCGGCCACTTTTCACATCTCACGATGAATGGACCATTGTGAATTATGTCATGGAAGTATTGAGGCCATTTTGAAATTAGACCCTGTGGATGTCGAAGAAGCATACAGTCACATTGCATCAAGTTATCATAGTGTACAATGACATGTTCGATCCTATGGATGGCGTGATGCGAGGATTGGCTAAGTAGGAGACTTCAAGGGAGGACGACTTGTTATTCGCTGTGAGGTTTGCATGACGGAAGCTGTCCAAATACTGCCCCGAAGTGACTCCAATGATGGGTATGGTTCACATTGCTGCACATATCCTCGATCTTTTCCAGAAGTTGCGATCATTTAGAAAGTGGGACAAGGGAATGGATAATCATCCTGAGAACAAGACATCACATACTACCCAATACCAAGAGGCCCTTCTGAAGTACGTGGAGAATGAATACTGTGCCAAACATCGACATGTGCCGGTCAATAAGCAGGAATGTTTACCGAGCTGCAATCTCATCCCCTCGGAAACCACTTCAGGATTCTGTTGAATGTCTTGTGAGCGATATGATTCGTCCTGCAATGATGAAGAATACTTGACACCTAACAATGTGGCTAAGACGACACCCGGATGAAGCAATTGCCCAGCACGTCTATTGACCGCCGCCAGGCTATATTTGAATTCCCTGCCTGGGTCACGAATGCACTGGGTGCAAATTGATCCAAATGTCAATGATTACCACTCCGACCCTATGAAGATTAGCAGTACATGGTGGATACCGGACATAACCTACTGGTGGGGTCAACAGGAGGAAAAGCACTCAAAGTACACCGATCTCTCCAATGGGCGTGCAACATATTCTCTATCATAGTACATGGTGTCGGAGTGGAGGATTATTTTTGCTTGGCCGAGATGTTATCGGCTGGAGGCAGTCAAAATCCACAAACGAGACCCTTCGCGAAGAGGTCGTTGTAAGGCAGTTTGCCCGAGCCGAGCACGGGATTCTGGCAGGTGCTGACCCCTATTTGCATACAACGGACACAGAAAACGACTCGGAGAGGAATACTGAGGCGGAGGAAGGACACTGCGCAGAATGGCCAAGATTCATCTCCCCTTGGAGATGTGGCAGCGCAGCCACAACCTATGTGCTACCCAGAAGGAATCTCACGCTGAAAACAAGCCGATGACTGCCGTGGGATACATTTCTGACACAGAAGATAGTTTCAATGCATCTTGGGCAGTCTTTCAACATGATGGTGCGGCCGCATTTGAATTGTCAGAAAGATCTCCTTTGCAGCCACATTTGTCTGCAAAGGACCTTCATCGAGGACAAACTCATATATTAATGGTCCGCCGACTTCGAGGAATCAACTGTCATCCAGTCAAAGGTCATGAGGATTGCATACCTGAAAGTTTTTTGCACACTGAAGATAGCCTGAACCGGAAAGCGGACATAGTTAATCCAAATGTCCGCGAAGACAATTTCGCGGCGGACGTTGATTCTGTTATAGAGCAAGACAATAGCATCATGGATCTGGAATGCCCAAAGCAGCGGGATCTTTGTACAGCACCAAATTCCCCCGGATTGATTTGGCCTACACGGAAGTGCAAGAGACAGCCTGAAAAGGTGTTAATGACGGTCAATGCAATCG
>Ga0307515_10001862_pt1 | contig 46969 bp, 46 predicted proteins | sample 17_EM_MG_FD_194513 | JGI IMG/M metagenome (GOLD analysis project Ga0307515, IMG submission 194513) | Populus trichocarpa ectomycorrhiza microbial communities from riparian zone in the Pacific Northwest, United States - 17_EM | ecosystem: Host-associated > Plants > Roots > Unclassified | place... | reverse complement strand
AACGCGACGCGTGGCATTGACGCCGGGCGTGGAGTAATCCGCCACCGGGGTGTCTCTGACGGCTCTGACGGAGCGCGTCCACTCTGACGGAGCCATTCCGCCCGGACGGAAATGTTTTTTGCTGATGAACAATAACCAGTAGCTATGAATTCCTGGTGCACCAGCAGCATTCCTTCAGAAGATGTTGTTGTTCCAGGCCTGCTTTACAGTCAGTCGAGGTGCACCAAGGCTAGTCACCGGCAGGCCCAGGCTTGTTGCCTGTGCTCCCAGGTGTTTGAAGACATGTCTCCGGCGCTTCCTGGTGCTCCCAGCCTTGTTGATGGCGCTTCCGGGCTCGTTGTCAGTGCTCCCAGTGACCAAAATTCATTTTGCTGATGCTGATCCCATAGACTACTCAAACAGCAAAATACAATGTTGCAAGTTTATATATATAGATCATAAGTTTGGTGTAATGATAGTGTGTATCCTTACTTTACAGTCAGAAACAGTTAGCATTATTCTATCGACTGCAAGTCTTGAACTGAATACAGTTATAATAGGTATAGAATGATTTGAAACTCATGAATCCAATATTTGCACTGGTTCATACTGGCTAATGTTCCATCTCAATTGGGATATCTGAACATATTTATCTAAATATATCTTCCAGTTCATAACATTCGCTTCCATATATACTGCTTGAAAATCCCCTTTAGTACCATTATATCAAATTAATATTCATTTGTTCGATACCTATTTCGCAATACATATACAAATGTATTTACACTCTCCATTGAAGTGGATATATATGTGTGTCACACTCAGTATTTAGATGTACTTTTCAATCCGATATTTAATACTACTTTGTGCTAACTATTGAAGTTAATTATAATAATACTACTAGATGGACATTTCAGTTTTATTAATTGTCTGAGTTCAGTACAGCAAGAAGATAGTATTCAAGCAAACTTAAATACTATTTATATATCATTCTAGAGCTACAAGGCATACCAAGAATTACTAGATTTGTTGCTGATTGAAATTATAATATTTTATATAACTATATCGGTACTTGAAAGGTCAGTTATTATAAAAATAGGCTTCAGATGAAGTGCAAATTGAACATCTGTATATAAACGAAAATTCAAAATTGTAACATTCTACATTCTCTTCGATTATTTGGCAAATAATTCTATAATTATATTATCCTAAACTCAGTTATAGTACAAAATTAAGTTATATAAGCAAAGTTCAACTCAAAGTATATATAATACAAAGAAAATCATCCAAAAATAATTTTTGAATATTGCTATTTATTACAATATTTTCAAGATTTTAACTGGTTTAGAAATACATACAATCATACTGTATTGCAATTTATATTGTGGAGTAATTATACAGTATAATATGATCTGTCAATGAATTTCAAAAATTAATAGTTGTATGGGAACTTATAGTTAAACTATTAAAAGTACTGAGTATGTTAATATATATGTATATTATCAACTACATTATTCTAAAACTTGATATACAGCTATCAGGCTATAGTATATTGCATATTAATAGATAATTTACTCATATTCAATGTTATTTAATATCAACAAGTGTAAACTCCATTTAGACATGGTACAATAATATATAATCAGTTTGAACAGAAGATATGTCTACTTAAAGAATATAATAATAAAGTAACTTTAGAATAGTAATGTATATTGGGGAAAAGGATAACAATATAGTAATCATTGATATTCTGAAGTAGAATGAATAATAAATAGCATTCTACAAATTCCACCTGTATATAATTATCTAAACTACTTAGTAGATAGTAGGAAGGTAAAGAGAAGTTTTAAAACAGTAGTTTAGCAAATATCTGCAAGATATAATTTTGAATGATTTTTATACTTCTGTAAAGGTGATATATTGATTAAATTGAGAAGGAAATATAACTATTGGTTATAAGTTTACTATTAATTCTGCATACATGAAATTCAACATACTTAATGAAATATAAAGTATAGTAGTAGTTCAACTACTTCAGTTTCAAATAAAATAAAGCTATACTTAGTTTTAACCTCAATACCAATATTGAATTTGCCACTGGATTACTATTTACTGTATATTACATATATATTCAGTTGTTGAAAATTCCTATTGGATGGCATCGAAATATATTATTTAGCTTTTCAGAATCAGTCTCTGATGTGTATATGTTTGACTGAATAGAACACAACCAACTGTTAATTATAACAAATAATATGATCTAACTACTATATGGAGGGAAAGAATGTGATATAGAGTGCGATATAGAAATATGTTATTAGTCTAATACGGATAGGTTTCGGCAATTAAGGCAGAAATATAGTACTTCATGTTTGGTTACATATTGGATACTTACTCAAATTTTTTGCCTATATTGATGGTATATCAAAGAAACAATTTTAATTGTTGTTCGACTATTATATTATATTTATCTTTGTTTTAAAGACTGTGAATAATATAGATTTATTTAAAGATATATAAATGATAATTAATTATATACAATTTAAATATAATGAATAGTTTCTCAAAATGTATTAATACAAAATTTCAACTATATTGGATACATACTAATATTGTATTTCTAATATATTCTTCCTAGAGTAATACTGTCTTCCAGTTGCATGAATATTTATATTCGATGATTGATCATACATTCGAGTCCGCAATAGCTCTTGAGATAATTCAATGAATTATTTGATGTGATATATGAACATATTCAACTGTATATTATGTTGATACAATATTTGACCAGTATCAGATAATCAGCACTTCATTTGATATATATCAATTGCTGTTGTTGTTATATTTATTATTCAATCTGAACACCATATCATAAACACCTTCCATGCCACCATAAGACAGATTTTCCATTACCATTAACTCTGTATTGCCGTAGACAACTATATTGTATAATTGCATACCATGTATTTGATCAATTATGGGAGTAGTTTGGCAGTGTTGTGTGCGTGTTACCATATGTCATAACTAATTACAGCACAATGGAAATCACATATACCATATACCCTGCAGCCACTGCCTGTCCGTAATTGCCACCATCACCACCATCACCATTATCATTACCAACATCACTATCACCACCATCACTATCACCACCATCATTGTCACCACCACCACTATCATTACCATCACTATCACCACCATCACTATCACCACCATCATTGTCACCACCACCACGATCATCACCATCACTATCACCACCATCATTGTCACCACCACCACTATCATCACCATCACTATCGCCACCATCACAATCCCCACCATCATAATCCCCACCATCACAATTCCCACCATCACAATCATAACTAACATCTTTACTACCAGTGTCATCACCACAATCACTGTCACTACCATCACCACCATCTTTGCTAGGTAGCTTCAATCCAACTTTACTTGATCTACAACTGTCTGCTTGAACCCAACTTGAAGTGATCATTAGCAGCCAGCATTGCTTGAACCCCACTTGAAGTGATCATTAGCAGCCAGCCTTGCTTGAACCATGGCCATAATATCCTACCCAGCCTTGTTCGATGACTACTATCCTTGCTCACCAGCACCTACCTGACTTCACTTGATCACTACTATCTTGTCTTACCAGCACCAACCTGGCTTGGCTCAATTAATACCGGCCATCTTTACTCTAACAACAGCTACCAACTTCAATCCATCTGTGCTCAATCACTACCATCTCCACTTCACCATCTCCTATTTACTGTCTCTCAATCTCCACCGGCCAGCATCATTTGCTCGACAGCCACCTGCACCTACCCCGCTTCGTTCAATTAGCACCATTTATACTTGTGAACTCCTACCTAGTTTCACTCCAGGACCCCAGTCGATGCATGTCAGATCCTGCCTGTATTTGCTCGATCCGCCTAATTGTTGCTCACCAGCTCCTGTCAATCATCACCAATTCACCAACAGCCATATTTGCTTGGTCATCGACTGACAGCCTGTACCCAGCTTTGCTCATTCACCGCCATCATTACTTGCCCACTTCACTCAGTTACTACCAGCCAGCTTCACTTGATCATCAGCTGCCAGCTCCTATTCAGCTTCACTAATTTGACCCATCTACACTTGCCAGCTGCCACCCAGCTTTGCTAAGTCACTGCAATCTATAGTTGCCAGCTCCTACTTACATTTGCTCAATCACCACCATTGTTGCTCACCAGCTCCTGAATAGATTTGCTTAATCACCACCAGCCACCTTCACTCAATCAATAGCTGTCAGATTGTTTTCATTTTCTCTCAATCTCCACCATCTTTGCTTGCCAGCAGCTCTCAATTGGCACCAGCCAACTTTGCTCAATCATCATCATCCAGCTTCTACCATGCTTTCCGCTATTAACACCATCTACCCTTGTCAGCTTCTTTCTAGCTTTGCTCAATCACTGCTGGCTATCTTCACCAGACCAACAGCCGCCAGCACCTACCCAGCTTCGCTCAACTATTTCCATCTATACTCACCAGCTCGTCTCCAGGTTTCCTCAATCTGAGCACTCTATACATGCCAGCACCTGCCTACCACCGCTCAATCACCCACCTTTATTCAATCCATAACTGCCTGGTTCTATTGGGCTTCACATGATCTCCACCAGCCATCTTCACTTGATTAATTACTATCCACTTTTACTCAGCTTCAGTTGATCATGTTTCCATTCCAGGTTCATTTCACTTGACCAACTCCATTCAGCTTGGTGTCTGCTTCACATGATTCTAACCAGCCAGTATTGTTTGAACAACATCTGCCCTCTTTAACTTCACTTTACTCAATTAATCCCAGCTCCCAGCCAGCACTTACAAATAGTTTCCAAGTTGAATGCGTGACCATATCAGTTGCAAGAGTAAGTCAGAATTGCAAGAGCAAGCATGTCAGAGTGGTGAGAAGGAGTATGCCAGAGTTGCAATGGTGAGCATGTCAGAGTTACAAGACTAAGAATGTCAGATTGGAAAGGATCAGCATGTCAGAGTTGTGATAGTGAGCATGTTAGAGTTGGGCAGAGCAAGCATGGTAGAGTTCCAAGAGCAAGCATGCCAGAATTCTGAAGCATTAGCAAAATGTATTTCAGCTACTGGCAGCCGCCAGGAGTGGGTGAGTGTAACGGCAGTCATGATTAGGATCTCGCCAATGGCATGAGACATGTTTAGTGTTAGCAACAGGCTTTACCCAATGAAAAAACCGAACCACTCCTAAACCCGCCGTTTTTTGGCCGGTTCCACATTTTCTTGAACTCAGAACATTGGCTCTAATTATGTATTGGAGTTCTGATAGTATCACAATACCATATATACCTAAATTATGCAGTTTTAGATGCTCCGTAATGTCCCATTCTCCAATCTGTGATCCAATCAACATTTGTTGAATCACTGTGACATGACACGGCAATATGGCATTGTTCGCAGTGACTTAAACAATATTGATTGGATCGCACATAGGAGAATGGGAGGTCAAAGAGCATATAAAACTGCATAATTTAGGTATATATGGTATTGTGATACAATCAGAACTCAAATACTGAATTGGAGTCAAAGTTTTGAGTTCGCGGAAATGAGGCTCTGTTGAATCCAAAACCTGGCAACAATCCGTGGTTGTAGGTGTGGTTCGGGATTGGAACAACCCGCCACTGGGCGGTTGAGTTCCATGGCGGTGCCAGAACCGCACGATAGCCATGGTTACGGTTTCAACCCGGACTGTGGCCTGGTAACCCGGAACCTTTGCTAACACTAGACATGTCCAGGGCTCGGCAACTGCAACCTTGCATAGATGACTTGTGATATCTCAGAGATTGCCAGTGATAATCTTACCAATTTACTTCTCTATTACATTACCACATCCGCGTGTGTAACCATATCTTCCCATATAGTCTCATAAGCGGCCATATATGGATATCAGGCCTAACACTATTATTGCTCTTAATCAATTTGATACGTTATGCTTGTGGGTTCACGTGATATACCCATTTTGATGAGTCACCACCAACTATCACATATTATGAAAAATCATGCCTCGAATGAAGTTTACCCCAACTGAAATGCAAATTACTGGCATCTATGAGAGTGATGACACAATGCAAGCAAGACCATCGACAGCCGAACGCTCTACTCCAGAAGTTTGACATGTGGTCAACATTGATGATGACAATGTCGTTGACAATGACCTTGATGATGACCTTGGAGGTCAAGGATATAACGATTGCCTGATCGACAAAGATAGTGCCAATTTCCCTGTCCCAAATACTGAGCAGGATCGTCTACAATTGGCAACTCAAAACGGGTTGATGGTGAAAATGTTGCTGCAACATCAAGACTGGTGGAAAGCTGGATACAGGCGCGAACGGGAAAGGATGACGGCCGAACGGGAATGAGTGGCTGCCAACCGGGATCATAGGGCTGCAAAACACAGCAAACATGCCAAAAGATGCACCATAGACCCAAAGACTCATATCTACAAGATGGTGAATCCCGTAGGGTACTGTGGCAGTGCAAAAGAGCTGGACCAAGTTCTGGATGCATTACACTCAAATTGGAACTCCCACCACCCCCTATTTCCATGTGGTGGACCTGATCATGTCAAAGACACGATCTCACTTCGGAATGGCTGGACTGATCTCCAACACCTGGGAATCTGAAAGACAGCGATGACAGACCATTTGGAATGGGCAGGCGACTTGTCTGCAGAACCAGAGCCAATCCTACAGGACTTCGACCTCCTTGCACAGTGGCAGACCAAGGTTGATGGAGACCACGATCGATGTCGCGCGGCGGTGATCAGGCCGGAAATGAAATCCATTCCTCTTCCACATGGATCAGTCGGAGCCTATGCGAATCATTTGATAGCTAATTGGAGACTGACTGGGTGAAATCAACAGAAGCACAAAGAAGTCCTCTATAATATTGCTTGGGCAGGCCTCCGCAACTCTCCCAAGACCAATGGTTGACCAATGAAGCCAGCCTGCAGCAGTTATGACTCCATGGACGAGATTGTTGATTAGGCTGTGGCCTCAGAAGTTACACACGTTGTGAACACGACCCCACATCAGCAGCAACTACAGCGGCAGCAACAACAGCTGCAGAAAAAGCCTAAGGACTTGTCTTCCAAAGGTGGCAAACAAGGCTACCAGCCATCAATTTCTGAGCAAGCCGATGCAACTGGCAGCAAATCCAGACAATCGGGATCAGCGAAACACAACACACCGCATGGCACAGAAGAATCATCAGGCTTACCGCAAAAACGACACGTCTCAATGGAATTGTTCAAGCCAACGTTCTAGTCACAAATGCTCATGGTGCAGAGCTCTGAACGACACGACAAGCATCTGTCCAATATACTCACCAGGAGGTGGCCCACCACCACCATGGCAGGACCAGACACTAATTCCGAACAGGGACGCATGACACCAAGTCAAACGACAGAAGTCTTTTGACATTCCACAGTGAATAGACACATATACCACTCTCAGCATCTGGCCCGCCCGGAGAGGTTCGATGAGGCGGAATTGGGATCAGAAACATTGGCAATATAGACTTTGATGGCAACGATGGACAGCATACAACTGCATCGGATCACTTTGAAGTTAAGGGTTGTTTTGGGGCACCCAAAATCTCACATCTGAAGTCAGGATGTATGCAGCATGTCTAGACTGGACAGATTCCATATTGTTAACAACGTTTTTAGAAGAGTTGGAAGTGGGGAAAATCAATGCGTGCAAGATCTTATCAGATGGGGCGAGACAAGCATCTGTATGGCACTGGGACTAGGAAAACAGCTCAGTCTGCCGGATGAACCTGCACATGTTGTGACTGTAGTCCTCAATGGCCAGAAAATGGCTCACAAAGATATAAGTGAAAAACCAGTAGTCACAGTTCACTATCCAGATCACATACCACCGGTTCAAGAATCGGAGGTGCTAGTTGTGCCCATGCAGGCTTACAACGAGGTTTTGGGATTGCGTTGCTACCAGTCCAGGGATCCTGATGTTGAATGGCAATGCGGACGACTTTTGGCTCTGCCAAACGAATGTGGAGCGGACCTAGTCGAACTGGACCTGGTAGAGTATCGGCAATGCCCTGGGAATGATCCAGGATCTATGGCTAGGGAGGAGGTGTGTTCCGAAGGGGGCAGCGGTATTGCAGATATTCAAATACTCAGAGCAACTGCCATTGATGATCTACTGGCCAGTCAGCAGGTCATTATGACATTCTTCCTAAGAGTGGGGCATTGTACAGGGCTTCTGGAAGCGACTGTGGGAGACATAACTGATGGTAAGTGAGATACGGCCCAGGTGCTGGATGGGCAAGCAGGGAGCAGTTGCGGTAGTTGCCGCAGAAGAGTGTCCACATAGAAACCATCAATGACTGCGACCGGCATGCTGAAACACAAATGGAGTACTGGATGTTGTGGCTTGGCTCTCCCATGGGCGAACCATTTCATATCCTGTCTCCTTGAGATTCCTGCTGATCACTCCATATCATACAAACTGAGAGCTAACGTTTGCACATGATGTTGGCAGTACGTGATGGATGGTGTCTACCGATGATGGAAGACATAACCCCGCAATATATGGAAAATTCCTGGAGGTTCTCAGCAAAGCAAAGTCGCAGACAGTTCCCCCTCATCGGTCAACCAACGATGCAATTGACTTGCAGTCTGGCTACAACTTGCCAAATGAGCAGATTCACAATCTATCGGAGTCTGAGTTGAGGATGTTTAAGGCTTAGTTCGAGGCAAATCCAGCCAATGGGTTTATTTACCAAATATCATCCCCGGTGGCGGCACTGGTCATCTATGCAAACAGACCGATGGAGGACAAACACTCTGTTTTGACAATCAAGTGCTGAACAAGGCGACTGTGAAGAATTGGTATCCCCAACTTGTTATCTCCGAAATGCTTGACTGTGTGCATGCGGCCAGGATATATCTGAGGATGGATCTCTGCGTTGCTTATAACGTCATCCGGAACAAAGATGGCTCTGAAAACAAAACCGCTGTTGGAATGTATTACAGCCAGTTAGAATAGCAGATCAAGCCATACGGTCTAACACATGCACCGGCTATATTCCAGTCATCCATCAATGATTTCCTATGGCCATACCTTGACAAATGTGCGGTGTGCTCCCTTGACAACATACTCATCTATTCGGCCAACAAGAAGGAGTGTGAGGAGCATGTGTCCCACAAGCTGCAGCAACTAGAGGAATTCGGTCTCTACTGCAAATGTGAGAAGTGTCGATTCGGAGTCTCGGAAATCACCCTCTTGGCCTGTGTTATCACTCCCAATGTGGGCAAATAGCCTCTCCATATGTATAGAAGTGAATGTCATTGATGATCGAGCTGACATCTCGCTAGAACTAACTAATACACGAGTCTCCCGCAGAGCTGCACTAATGCCACAGCGCAGCACCTAATGCCACAGAGCCGCACCATAACATGACCAGAGTCATCCAGCTACATCACAACCTTCTCCAATCATCTTCGAGAAACCTCTCGAAGAAACAAAACACCCTGATCTAAAAAACAAACATGCCTCCATGATGCTCTCAATCATCCAAAAAATGCCTGCTCCTCACGCCTTCTTTCGTGTCGTTTTCGTCTTCGCCTTTGGCCGCCCGCCCATTTCCCTCCAATACTGCTCCACCATTTCTTTTGCTTTTGCCATATTCTCCTCTGGCTCCCATGTATTATCCTTCTCATCCCAACCTTCCCATTTCACTTCGTATTCCCGACTAGTTCCGTCAGAGCTTGGCCGGTGTGTTGCGATTGATCCGACAACGTAACTTGTGCCAACACGGCTGGTCTGTACTGGTGGAGGTGGCGGCCGCCAGACAATCCTAGAATCATCCCTGCGGTCAACTTTGGGCCTGCTGACGTTAACCGTGTCGTAGATCGTCATGCCGTTTGGGAGATCTAGTTTGACGGCGTTTCCGCATGATCATAGGATCTTCTATGGGCCAATTTGGTGGTGTACTAGTTTGAGTTGCGCGGGGTTGACATTGGCGTATGTGATTGGGAAATTGTGTGTATAAACATAAACTTTCGCACTGGCGGTGATGGCGGGGTCAATTGGGCGTCGTGACTTATTAGCCTCAGCCGTCTGTGTATTCTGAGCATCGCGCAGCTCATCCCTAGCAACCCCCAAAATGCGCTGCGATCGTGGGACAAATTCGCGGCCTTGTAAGGTTTTCGCTGATTCATTGGCCTGTGGTCGTTGGAGGTCTGCAATTAAGTCTAGTGGCAAAGGCGGCTCATAACCAAGATCAAGTTCAAAAGGCATCTGCTTCGCTGAACGGTGAACTGAGGAATTGTATGCATACTCTGTTAATGGCAGGTAATCTTCCCAATTGGCTTGATGGTGAGTTGCGAAGCCACGCATATAGCGCACAACCGTCTTGTTTGAGTTTGCAGAGAGACCATCCGTTTCTGGATGGTATGCCGTAGACATGGGCAGCTTCGCCTGCAGAATCCTCGCAACTTCTCCAAAATAGTCTGCTGTGAAACGTACATGGCAGTTTGAAACAACATCCTGAGGCACTCCGTGTAGGTGAACTCTGTAATCGACGAATATGCGCGTGAAGGCCGGGGCATCGATTGTTTTCTTGCAGGCTCACGAATGTGTTCTCTTGGGCATGTGGTCGACAAACTTTACAAAGCAGTCGTGGCCATTTCCCGAGATTGGCAGGTCAGTTATGAAGTCAATGCCAATTCTTTGCCAATGGCGTTTGGCTATTGGAAGTGGTTGTAGGAGGCCCATGGGTTTCCCACTGCGGTGGTTAGTTCAGTGGCACAAGTCACAGCCTGAAACTTATCGCTGGGTATCGCGCCACAGTGTCTTCCGGCAACACCGATCTTTCATACGTAAGTCCGTTCGGTCAGCACTGAAATGTCCCCCTGCTGGAGTGTCGTGGGCTTCATGGAGGATTCGTCACCATATCATCCTTGGAATACACAACTGTCCTCTCATATGTGCCTTTCCATCTTCCTCCTTCTCTTTTGCCCTTGCTGTATTGTTTACCTGTGTCTTTTCCAAACCTCCACGTAACCACAGTAGGCCATTCTCTTCCAAATAGAATGGTTGCGCTGCCACCCATAATTTGCGTTCCTTGGTAGATGCAGTGGATGGCGGGGGGCAGGGACTTGGGTTGGCCAAGCACTGTGCAATAGGCCCGAACCATTCATCATCAATTATGCCTGCTTTGATGTCATCAACCCAGTCTCCGGCTGCAGTCACTTCTAGTGCGGTCAAATTGCATTACTCCCGTTGGAAATCCGGGCAGTGAGACACTGGATCCGCAATGTGATTCTCGACACCCGGGATGTGCTTGACCTCCTAGTCAAAATTCTGTAGGACTGTCAAGATATCCATCTGACGTATGGTGAGGTGTAGTTGGGTGAGAATCCAACGCAAGGTTGCATGGTTCGTGTGTACCAAAAATGGCTGCTTGGCTCCGTGTAGATTGAATTTCCAGTATAATGTTGCATCTCAGATGCCCAATAGTTCGCTGTTGTATGCGGGGTGTCGCGTCTCTGGATCGTGTAACTTACGGCTGAAATAACCCAGTACCTTCTGTGGCTTATCTTGCACCTGGGAGAGCACCGCGCCCAATGCATAGTGGCTAGCATCAACGTGCAGGCAGTATTTGGCATCAGAGTCTGGTAACGCAAGGACCGGAGCATTGCAGAGTGCCTTTTTCAGCATATCGAAAGCATGCTGGCGCTTACTATCCTAAGCGAATCGAGTGTGCCTGACTCTCCTCGGTAATCCACGTCGCCGCTGCACGTCCCCTCTTCTTTTCGGAGCAGTGCCAATCGCGTACAACCGCATCGCAATGTGAGCATGGTGTTCGATGAATCTTCTTCAGTAACTGGTGAGGCCCAAGAAGCCTCTGACGTCCTTACTGTTCTCGGGTTGAGGCCAATCCATTCCCGCACGAGTCTTCTGCTCCTGGGCCTGGATTCCGTCCTTGTCAATGTAAAAGCTGCAAAAATCAAGTTTCTGGCAAGCCCAGGCGCATTTTGCACATTTGGCCATGAGACCACTCTCTGTCAGCAAAGTAAGCACTTCTCGGACATGTATGATGTGTTCCGCCAGGGTATGGCTGTGAATCAAAATATCGTCAAGGTATACAACAATGAATTTGCGTGTCGTTGGTTCTAAGATGCCGGTCATCATGTGCATGAACTGACTGGGTGCGTTCGCCAGGCCAAACAGCAGGACTCGCCACTCGTATGAACCTAATTCAGTGGTGAAGGCCGTCTGTTGCCTGTCGGCTGTGGCAATGCGAATTTGATGGTAACCAGCCGCCAGGTCCAATTTTGTGAACCGTCAGGAGCCGTGCATGGAGTTGAGTAAATCCTCGAGGTGTGGGAGAAGTTAATGATCCTTAATGGTTATGGCGTTTACTGCACGATAGTCTATGCACATGGGCAGCGTACCATCAGGCTTTGGCACAAATAATACCGGTCAGCCAAAATTGCTTCAAGAGGGCTGAATCCAACCGCAGCAAATCGCGTTGTGTATCTGCCTCCAAGGCTCTACTTGTTCCCGTGGAGAGATGCGGTATGGTGAGCGGAATGGTATTTTGCCCTTTGGGTCTGTTTTACTTTCGAAATCGGCCCTCCTTCCATTCTGCGAATTTGCAAATATTGGCTCGCTGAAGAGGCCCTCAAATTCTGACAACATCTCCTGAAACTCACCTGGCGGTTTTTCTGTCTGAAGTGTATCGCCATCACCGCGGTGGTGTACTCTGATCAAGAAGGCCGGGTTCAACAAGCTGGCAGACACGTTTTCAAGTTCCGCCTTCCGTATAATGTGTATGCCCATGCATTTGGCCTGCTCCACTATTCCATCGTGGACGTCCAAGGGGCGTAGGCCAGGCAAGTAATGTACTCGGCCATCCTCTCTTTCCCCCGAGAGGTTATCGGCAATCCACATTTCATTGCTGTCATGGTGGATTTGCTATCGTCGGTTGATATCACGCATCCATCTTTTGCCTAGCACAATGTCAAAGCCCTTGACATCGTAGATCGTAAATTCGGCCTCATAGACATATGACGCACCCAGTTGTAGTTTCAGTTTGACTCTTTGGCGTTTCTCGATGCCATCCTCGGCCTTGAGATTGGCCATCTCCACAATCATCCATCCGGCCTCCTTTGCCTGCAGGGTGGCCCCTTGGCGTTTCAGTTCCTCAATGAACTTCCGCCCCACATAGTTCTCTGATGCACCATCATCCTTCACTACCGTTGCCTTTTTGCTGTTCCACCATCCTCCTTTAGTTTGGTATCTTATTTCCCCATTAGACCCTAGCAGGTCGACCACTGAGTCATCTAGTTTACTAACTTTCAAGTGGTAGTAACGGGTGAAAAACTTGAATTGACTATTTGGCACCAATTTGCCACCCTTTTTGTTTGACGATACTGTACATGATGGTGATTTTATGGGAGGTACAGCCTCAGCTTCCGACCTCATTTGCCTTTTCCCGCTTCAGAGTCCGAGTCAGAGAGACTCCCCAGCTTGCTCTCCGCCTCGCTGTCTGTCTCCTGCTTAGCATGCTTTTCTTCTGCATGCCGCCCACTCTCCTTTCTACTGGGTGGTGCACCTCCCCGTTTCTTATCTTTACAGGGGCATCCAGACTTGATTTCTGGGGCATCTTTGCTGACCAAAGCTTGTTCGAGTAGCTTCATCATCAATTTGCGGTTTGGGCAATTGCGAGCGATATGACCCACCTGGCCACAGTTATAGCAGGTCAAGCGGTCATCTTTGGCCGGGCCAACTGTGCCAGTTGTACCACGTTTCTTGGAGTCCATCGTCCTAGCTGAAGCTTTCGTAGTTGTGGTAGTATTGGGGCAACTTTCAGATCGAGACTTGCTGAGAGACGTGTCCAGTGCGGCGAGGTGTTCCATGTGCTATTTGAGGGTTGGAGTCCTATCGCGCATGCCAATATAACGAACTAAGTCTTTATGAACTCCCGGGTTACCTTTTTCGATCTTATATCCATAAGCGTCGGCTAAGATTTTGGCAGGCATAAGCTGGTGAGGGTGCAATTTCGAACAAAGGCGACGGAAACGCTTGGTGAACTCTGTGACACGTTCTCCGTTCTTTAGAATCAGTTCTTCCCATTCGCGTTTGACCAGGTTCACGGCGTTGGACGGAATGAACTTAGCTTTCAACTCTGTGCAAAACATGGACCATTTGATGGGTGCACCCATTGGGAAGTGGTGCCTGGCCCAGACTGCTGCGTCGGCTTTCGATTGTAGTACTGCTTGCTCTCCCCAGCCTGTCGTGCCGACCCATCCAATGGCCTGGGCTGCATTCTTGAAGTGTTGCTCCAAAGCAAAAAGGAAGGCGGTGACATCATCCAAGGTTTGTTTGCCCTCATATGTCGGAAGGTTAGATGACTTGACAGAGAAGCTCCGGTTTCCAGATGGGGCAGGGGTTGGCTCGGCGGAGCCACAGATCCCGAATGGGCCAGAGGTTAGTTCAGAGGACCCACGGATCCTGAATAGGCCTGCAGGCTGTTGGGAGGTGATCGGCGCCAGAGTCGCATGTACTTGGTTATTCGTCAGTCGTTGAATGACACGTTCAAATGCTCTCAATTCAGATCCCTGGTTGCTCTTCTCTGACGTGAAATTTTTGGCTTGGTGCAGCAGCATGTCCTTCTCCAGCCGGAGCTGTGCGATGTCTGTCTGCTCTGTTGTCTCCGGCTCCGGCTTGCACTTGTCAAGCCGTCTCTCCAACTGGGCAGATCGACGATTCTCGATCTGAAGCTCTTCCTCCAATTTCTCAATTTCCTGCTGAGCAGCCGCTGATTCTCTGCTCGGGCCGTCTCGGATGGGCTCAGTCGCCTCCAAGTCCTTGAGTTTTGTGGCCACGCTCTCATTGAGATTGCAAATCTTGGCGAATTTCTCGGCTTCTTCAAGGCTCTCGGAGATGTTAGAATTAATGATCCCCAATTAGAGGTCCTCCGTAGCCCTGAACCAGTTCATTGCTTGGTCCGACATGACCCCAAGGCCATCCTCGATGATATTCATTCGGTTTGTGTTGAATTCTGCTGTGCAAAGTTCTGTAGGTTAGAAGCCCGCAGTGGTTGAGGTCTTAAACCTGCTGCTGAACCTGATTGACTTGGCATTGTCGATTTTGTCGGTAAAACTGACATCGTGCGTGTCGTGCATGTTGTGCGTAGCAGGAGGGGCCGTGAAATCTGAAGACTCCTGCGATGCCTCTGGGCCGCCAGCAGTCCACTGGCGCAAAGATAAACCGAGTGAATCTGCCATGGTGTGTTCCGTTTCGATCGCTTCTGATGCTTGTGACACCGTGAGAAGTCGAGTGTTGCTACCAATGTGGGCAAATAGCCTCTCCGTATGTATAGAAGTGAATGTTGTCGATGATCGAGCTGACATCTAGCTAGAAATAACTAATATGCGAGTCTCCCGCAGAGCTGCACTAATGCCACAGAGCCGCACCTAATTCAACAGAGCCACACAATAACATGGCTAGAGTCGTCCACCTACACCCATTGGAGTCAGCATCGAATCGAAGTGGATCTGGACAATTGAGGACTGGTGGACACTGAAATCAGTAAGAGAAGGTCATGTGCTTCTCGGTTTCACGAACTTCTACTGAAGATCCATCCAGATATTCACCACAGTGACTCTTCCACTGCCAGACATACTAAAGAGATCAGAGACATCTTGCAGCAAGAAATCAGAAGGTGGAACCAAATGGAAATGAACTTGGGAAGCCCAGTCAGCTTTCCGAAAACCAACAATGTCCTTCACCAACGCACCAATCCTACAGCAATCCAATCGACTCATGCAGATTGTTCTCCAACTGGATGGGAGTCGATTCACGATTGCAGGCACTCTCAATCACTATGACATTGTCAGGATTCTGAGGCCAGTCAATTTCTACTTCCAGAAGTTTTCTCCTGCTGAACTGAATTACAACACTAATGATCGGCAGCTATTGGCCATCATGAGAACTCTGAAATAGTTGCAGCATTGCCTCAAGGGCACCTATTACAAGACCCTAATTCGGTGTGACCACAAGAATGTCAAATTCTTCGGAACATCCAAAGTGCTATGCAGAATCCAAGGGAGGTGGTCAGAAACACATTCAACGTTTGACATTCTCATCGATTATCTAGAAGGCATCAAGAACCCTCTCAATGGTCAGTCCAGATGACCTGACTACGAGATTGGCTATGACAGGCCTGTGCCACAACTATTGGCAACCGTCTCAGTGGAACCATACAACAACCTCTTGCCAGCAAGCATCATGGCCCAGGCGTCCAACCCTTTGGCTGTCGGCTTCTCAACACAGCTAGCCGACAGGCCAATTCCAGATGGCACAGATACTGTGGCAGAGGAGAATCGATGGAAAATTGTCACAGGGCATTGACTTATGAGGGGAGGATACACATTCCTGCGGTCGACTCTCTACATGGAAATGTGATAAGTCTATTCCAGGACAACCCTGAGTCCAGTCATTTTGGAGCTCTGAAGACTGCTGAGCTGGTATCTAGGGATTTTGGCAGGCCAGCAATGAACGTACATGTGCGTGAGTATGTCAGCGGCGGCGAAGTATGGTACCAATTAAAAGCACCTTGGAACGCCAGGGAAACCATCAACATGCCTTTGTTGACACCATCACGGACATGGGAAGGCGTCATGACGGACTTCATCAGTAACCTGCCAGAGTCACCGGAGTCATGTTGTACTGGGATTCTCATTATCGTGGACGAACTGACAACGATGGCAATGTACTTGCTGTGCCAGATTGATATCGACTCGCTGGAATTGGCCTGGCTCTTCTTTGAACATGTGATTTGCAAGCCCAGTGTGGTGAAACGGCGGAGCTGGAAGGCAGAGGGCCCATCGTCTACACACTGCCGCACCTGTCGCAACATCTAAATGGAATTCATGAGAAAGAGCAGTTCTCGCTCGAGGAGCATAGGAAGAGGGTGAGATGATATGATGCTACCTGGCCCCAAAGAACCACCCGATTGTGTGGATCAACGAATCCCAGGAGGCACGAGTGCGATCAAATGATGGGAAGGACACATGGTGTAATTCATTGTATTATAAGATGGTCGAAGATGAGATGATATGCTATCTACCCCGGGGTCTCCCGAGTATATACTCCACTTCACTCTGTCCATCTCCGTTGCCACTGTATCTGCATCCGCCCCCGTCGCCCTGTCCATCTCCGTCATCCCTGATTTTCCGTACACCCACCGCAGCTCAGTCCTCTGGCAAGCTGAGTGGTGGTGGTGGTGAGAAACGGATTTTCCCGCCACAACTCCTCCCTGGCCCTTTGTGCAATGCACACCTCTCCTCTTCCATCCCATATAATTTTATACCCAAACCTGAAAGAACATAAGCATATCATAAACCCAAAGGAGGGAACATAAGAATAACATAAACCCAAAGGAAAGACACAGACCTTGACCCAGACAAAAACCATAAACCCAAAGCAAAACCATAAACCCAAAGGAAAACATAAGCCCAAACGAACAACATAGATCCAAAACAAAAACAAAAACCCAAAGGAAGAAATGCAAGGACTCATTCGTTGCCCACCCGCATTCTCCTGCCACTCTCCGTATCTTCCGTCCTTTTCGCTTCAATTCTTGAGAAGTAAGAGATGTTCCCAAGCGGAGTATCAAATTGAACCATCACCTCCTGCGTTGCGTACACTGCAGCTGAGATTTGTGCCCGGGCTTCTATTCACAACTCAGGGTCCTCCTTTACTGCTTGTTGGAGGATGGGTGCGGCTTTCTTCCCAATGTTTCTTTCGTGGTGTGCCAACAGCTTCATCTCGTTGTCCAGCATTCTCTCGCAGTCCAGGTCGAGGCTGAGCCATTCTCGGAAGCAGCTCACGTACTTTTCATCCCCGGTGTCATCGTCGGAATTGCTACATCCACCGCTGGGAGTAGCAGGCAGGTCGGCTTTTGGGGTACCCTTCTATCTAGTATCGGTAGGCCTCACTGGGGTCGTACCGGTTGGCGGAATTGTACCTCCCTTTTTCTCAATGGGAGTTGGCAGACTAGGACCAGCCTCTGTTTGGGTGGTGGTTGGCGTGATTGTACCAGCCTCTTTGTTTCTGGCCGCTGGAGAGATTGCATCAGCCTCTGTCTCGGTAGCCACTGGCAAGTTCATATCGGCATTTCTCTCGGTAGGAGCTGGCGGGATCATCCAGGCCTTTCTCTCAGCGGGAGTGCTGGTTCCATCCTCAGATCCAGCGTCGGCCAGGTCCATCAAAAGCCCTCCAACGTAACTCCCATCCTTCTTGGTTCGCGGGGTTGGCAGTGGAAGTAGCTTGCTCCTATCAGGGGATGCAGGTGGTACGGGTATCCAATGGTTGGCAGTCGGTTTCCCATGGTCGGCAGTTGGTACTGATGGTGAGATGGTACGAAGTCAATTCACACAATCGCAGATGTCCATGCCGGGGTAATAACCAGGTGGCATTACTAACCCCCGATACAATTTCAAGCCCATAGCTTTGTAGTCGATTCCTTCTTCCAGCTGAGGGCAGCCATTGTCTAACATCTTTTCAGCTTCCTAGAAGTCTCCTGAGGTATACCACTTGTTGGCTTTTGGCTTCCGGTGTGGCTTTCTGAAGCGCTTGACGTATGCACGATCGAGGCATCTCTTCGGGAACTCGGGATCCCTCGCTGATTGGTTGGCAATCGCAGGTAATCGCAGCCACTTCTCACTTCTGTTGGAATCGCCTAGGATTTCCTGGAGTTCACGAAACTGCTGCCACAGGTCGCCCAGCATGTTCGTTGCCCATGTCATCCTCTGTTGGGCAGATTCGTGTTGCTTTATCATCTCCCTGACCCTGCCATGGCTGTCAAGAGCCTTGAGGAAGTCATTGTATCGCGTGTACATTTGGTCCTTGCAGTCGAGGTTTCTCTCCACGAAAATCGACAGACAAGCAACCTGGGCATTTGTCCGCATCCGTAATATGCTAAAAGAGGACATAGATCTTGATCATGAAATTTACAAGGCTTAGGGGGGGGAGCTCCCGAGCGGCAATCTCAATGGCTTGTAGTAGCGATCTGACAGGTCTATTGGAGAAGAATTCCCTGCTGAGTTGTGATAGTGTCTGCGATGGGAGGGATACTGGAGAGGAATCGCTTGCGATTCAAAGGATATCCGAGGAGGAGGCATAGGAAGTAACGGCGGTGGTGGTGTTGGCAGCGGTGGTGGTGGCTGCTGTGGAGGTGGCTGCGGTGGTGGTGGCTGCAGTGGTTGTGGCTGCGGTGGTGGTGGCTGCGGTGGTGGTGGAGTCGAGGCTCGCAGCGGCAGTGGTAGTTCTGGTGATGAATGCCGTGGTGGTGGTGGCTGCGGCGGTGTGGCTGCGGTGGTGGTGGCTACGGTGGTGGCTGGTGCGGTGGCGGCTGCTGTGGTGGTGGCTGCTGCGGTGGTGGCTGCTGCGGTGGTGGCTTCTGCGGTGGCGGTGGCTGCGGTGGTTGTGGTGGCTGCTGTGGTGATGGGTGTGGTGGTGGCTGCTGCGGTGGTGGAGTCGAGGTTCATAGCTGTGGTGGTGGTGGTGGTGGTGGTGGTGGTGGTGGTGGAGGTGGTGGTGGTGGTTAAGGACGCTTCGAAATCCATGGCATCGCTGAGTACTGCTACAATGGCGTGGATTGATATTAATGGCATGTCGGTCATCGGTTATGGTTGCTATGGTGGTATTGGTTGAGATGGTGATATTGGGTGCGGTTGTCAGTGTGCAGAGGGAGATGAACGGTACAGTGCAGTGGCGGTTTTTCCCTAGTAACATAGGAGGGGGAAGCTCATTATATACCTGGAGGGGTGCTTTGTGCCAGATCCTTCTTTTTCCAATCTTCATGTGGTTCCCAATTTCCCTAGTATGCTCTCCTCGTATATCTTGGCAACATCTTTGATCCTTCACTTCCTTGTTCACGGCTTGGACTCAGCGGTTGAGGGAATCTTGCTCATTGTTCCTGATCACAGTGGTGAATTTGCTACCCACTCCCGGAATGATGGTCAACTCCCTTGTCTCGAGGTTACTACAGGGTTAGGTGAGGATTGTAGGAATTTTTCGTGTAACGTGGGTGTAGTGTTAGCAACGGGTCCCGGTAACCCGCCAGCGGTCCAGGTTTTGACAGCAAAAACAGGTGGGTTCGGTTCCAGACCAGTCCGGAAACCCGACCAGCTGACTCTTGGCGGGCCAAGCCTGGACCCGTACCCATCAACCCGCGGGTTTCGCCGGATTTGGCTAGACCCATCAGTTCCAATCACTGGTTCTGGGTGTCGGCTTTCACATGCATGGTCGCATTCAGATATGCTACTGTTAATCGTCAAATGTTGACATTGGTATGTTACGGTATATTTTCGACGTTTTGGCCGCCTTAATGGGAAACACCAACTGACTTACACGCCCTACCACATCCTGAGAATGAGCGTCAACTGATCGTCAACGATTTTTGGTCTTGCATCCTTGGTAATATGAGTGGCGCTTCATCTCAAGCATCCATAAACAATGAAAAGGTTGCCTGAATAGGCAGATATGTACAGGATATTCCCGCCACATCCTCTGGGACAGTAACAACTAATATCATTTCCAGAGCTACCACTAAGTATTCTTGAGTCTGTTAGTGTATAAAAACAGTCAAAACGATGTATATAGACCATAAAGGCCACATCACACAGTGATTAACCATGATGGAAGGCCAATAATCGTTGACACTCATTTTCAAGATGGGGCAGGCAGTGTTTCACTTTCTGTTTTGCCTATCAAGGCAGCCAATACTCTGTTTGTGACTATATACAACTTGTCGCCCTTCAGATTAACCAAGATACACGACCAACAATCATTGAAGGTCCGTTGATGCTTGTTTTCACGACGGCGCGGGGAGGGTATCGCAATCTGTTTTGCGTAAAATGGCGGCCGAAAATTCCTTTATGACAGATGGCAACTTATCAGCAGTGTAGATACCCTGGACGCATGACCAAAAATTGTTGACGCTCTGTTGACGCTCATTTTGAAGATGGGGCACGGAGGGTATTGCAATCTGATTTGCCAATGAAGGAGGCCAAAAATTCCTTTATGACTGGCTGCAATATATCGGTGGTGTGATTACCCAGGACGCATGACCAAAAATTGTTGACGCTCCGTTGACTCTCATTCTCATGATGAGTTAGGGAGTGTGTCATTATAATTTTTGCCTGTGAAGGCGGCCAATACCTCGATTATGTATACCCATGACCCAATGAAATTTTCATTACCAGACTTACAGGACCTACATTTGTTGATGCTCTGTTGACACTCTGCTTGCCATGGGTGTATCCACAATATGTAATTGTTTGATTTGGCTTTGGCCATCATTCTCATTGTTTTGGCAGCGTTTCTAGCATTTTCATTTACTTTCATCTTGATCACTATGTTGTTCTTTAATAATACATATAAATATATAACAATAATCTGCAAAATGCCATGCCTTTCGATCAATGCTCGTCATCACTTGCAGGTTCACTCAGTTGTCTGCTCTGGTGTTCAAAATGCATGTTAGCTGCATTGCCACACAACAAATAGTGGACTAACCAGTTGATGTTCTGTCATCAGTCAGCGTATCTGGATTGATATCAGAATTCTGCTGGCTATCTTGGGCAGATGCATCAAGATTGAAAAATTCAGCACAGGGAAGAGATGTATCTGAATACGCATATCCGGCCGGCAATTTGACGATTAGGGAACATTCAACGCCGGGATCATTACCAGTTGGGCCGGGTGGCGTGCCAGTTATAGAAGCCGTCGGCTGTCTGTGTCGGGCGTGTGGAGGTGCACCTGTTCCTTTGCGTCTCCAGCGTGTCTGCAAATTCCTTGTGGAGCCATTTTGGGAAGGAAGGCATCCAGACGTGTGGTTTTGACAAAGCATAGCCAGGTGTCATTGTATCACAGCCTGCACCATTCTGTGACCCGGAAACTCAACACCCCACTACATCTCTTCTTGGACCTAGGCGAGAGGTTTCTTGATCAGAATTTTTTTTTCCTTGATTCCTGCCCATGAAAACTCTTCTTTCGCCATTTTGGCCATATTCAAAGCCAGGCGCATGTCGGACTGTTCCAGCTGTACCTGACCTCCTTGCCTTGCCATGGTAGCAGACATATTGAAAACCTACAAGAGATTAGTTGCTGCTTCTAACAATGAGATTCGGATATTACCTCTACCATATTCGCTTCGGTAGCCCCCTGTAAGGTGATTAAAGCCTCTTTTGTCCACTCATGGTGATGCATATCAGGAAATTCATCCGTGATAATCCCAGAGCAGACAACATCACGGCGTTCGATTTCGCGGACTCTACAGACAAATGCTGTTGTCGACCTCGAAGATTTCCCATTACGGGCAGCGATAAATCGGTCACATAGCTCTCTACGGACACCTGCTGTACGTTATACAGTCAGTTGATGGCCATTCACCTTGATATGGATATACTCACATCCAACTGCTTGCTGCTTTTCATTATTGCTGCTTCCAGTCTAAGGAACGATTGTTAAGTGTGCATCCTGGGTCATATCATATGTGGCTGCAATGGCAGCGTCGTGGTGGACTAACCGGTGTCTGCATTTCTACTGTGTGCTGATGATTGCCGTATTTGATGTAGTGCCCACCAATTGGCTAGATTTTGATCCTCTCTCACCTGGCTGAGGTGGTTGTGTATCCATGATTTGCTGGTGAGGAAGAGGAAGATGGTAACGAAAAGAAGTGGGAAGCCCTGAGGACTATATCGTTAGCTTCATGACAGCATAGACTAAGTTGCAGCCAACATGATCATTATACTCAAGATGAATCCTGCTGAGTATGGCTGCAAGTTGCAGGGGTTTCCCACCACCCCATGATTTGCAATAAGTACGTCCGATGTTATTTGTGTGTTAACTGGGATCAATTGCGGTTCATAACAGCTCAAATCCCATGATTATCCGATATTAATAGTATATTGTTCGAGGGGCAAGACGTCTGCTGATGTTTGTCTCAAATGATCCCCGGGATACCACATGAAACTGACCCTAACAATCAAGTCATGTTGTATGGTTAGCTTAACTTTTCCGAATTTATTGACAGTCAGAAGGGAGATTTTGCTTTTTCACGATGAGTAAATGTACCAACTTTGACATAAAAGATGCAGATTGCCTCCATATTGTCCATAACTTGCAACATCCAACATCTCGCCCACCAACAAAGGCTACGCAAACTACAATGGTCAATGCTCTGGATATGAACTATCCACCACTTCTGGCGGGCAAATATGGCAAATCGACAAAGTGGTCCACCCAACAACGTCATCAAGCGGATGAAGGCAGGAGCAGCTTGGAAGCAGAAAGAGTCCGCGCCCTTGGGGCATTGCGCAGCTTGCGATCCAAAACGAAGCTTGCGGCCGGGAAACGACCACAACCGCATATCATAAGCAACGAAGTGAAAGAGAAACGGATTGAGGATTATGTTGAGAGAGAAACCGCTGGGGCAAGAAAGTGAGTTGAAGACGCAGAGGCAGTGATCAGGCAGGAGCAGGAAGATACAGAGGCAGCTGAAAACGCGGGATTGACGACCAGATAGCCCAAAACAAAGTACTATGAGATGATGGTTGCTTTCAGAGACAGTGTGAGCAATATCGCAAGTTCCGACGATGGGGAGGATGTGGAACATGAGGATGATGAAGAGTCAGAGGAGGGCCAGCTGAGCGAAGATGACGAACCCGGCTGGGTGATGGGCAACATCACCGAAATGGTGCAGCAGCACATGGAGAGGATTCGGCAGAAGCAGATGAAGGTTGACGAATTGACACAACCGGGATTGGAGGATGCAGCCGACCACTGCCGTAAACGAGACAAGAAGTACGGCACATCTGAAATGAGGGTTCCGGCAGTCGTCCAACCACACACAGATGATGATACAGCGGCACCTGCACCTACAACATTTGGAAAGCTTATGGATGGTGTGGACATTGTCCTCGTAATAGGGTGTATGCCGCAAGGGACTTCTCGACAAGAATGTAGTCTTGTGGGGATAGGTTCTGGGAAGCCGCAGTCGGACACGAGTATTCCCGATTTTGGGCCCAGCGTTGGGCCTATTTTGTCACCTTTCCTGATAGCGAAGCCTGTTGAACCTGTAAGCTTTTACTCCTGCATATACCCTCCCCAGCTAATCACCATATAGAAATCGGATTCGGGCGAAGACATGGTGATGGCTCCTGCATCAGCAGAGGAAGAAAGAGACAAATTTGTGAATTTGACGTCATATCTCTGTGAGATGCAATTTGTGTACCAGTTTTGCTACATGTCAGCTTCTTCTTGATTTCAGTGACCAAATTGTGAGACACGATAATTCGTCTGTGCATGTGCAAGGGTCGGACACACCATGCGAAAGGTCCACAATCGAAATCAGGCTGTAAGATGGCTATCACGTTTGATTTCGGTTTGCCGATTACTGTTCACTGGGAAAGCAAAAGCTAAATTAGCGACGAAATATACTAACAACATTTAAGTAAGTGATGTCATACCTGTCATAGAAAGAGCGGTCAGTGCTCGATATGATTCTATCTGAATGATGACGGTCATGATGCATTCTTCCGTGCAACCAACTGCCTAACTCTCGGCACAGGCCTGGTGCACATCATTGAGATATTTGAAATTGCTTACGGTACGTCATGGAAATCAAGGAGAAGGAGCTCGATGAGAAAAGGTGAGGAAGTCAAGCTATACATACCAAAAACTAGTGAAATGATCCATATGCTGTAATTGGCGGCCGAAAGCGCAGGAATGTGATAGTGCCACCTCTTCTCTCCCTCGGATAATGTGGACAAAAGTTGATCAGTCTTTGAGAGATGATAAAGATCCTCGATGCAAATGATAACACTTACAAACTCAATACTGGATGTCAATATTGCGCATACGATTCGTTGCATACAAGCATTGACTGTCCGAACGCTGTCCCGATGTGATTAACGTTAATGTCAACGGTGTGTCAACATCATTCGGCCTTGCATCTTGGATAACTCTAAGGGATACACGGCGACATTACCTCCTAATCGAATTATCGGCCGCCTTTCTAGGCAAGAATGGTTCCGATATCAACGCTACTATGTCACAAGTCTGAGCGTCAACGGAGCGTCAACGACTTGCGACCTTGCACCTTGGAAAATCCAAGGGCTGTACGACGATATTAATCCGTAATCGAACCATCGGCCCCCTTTCTACACAATAATGGTTGCAACAACATCGCAACTATGTCCTAAATATCAGTGTCGCAGAGCATAATCAATTTTAGGCGTTGCATCCTGGATAATCAAGGGGCTGTGCCATGACATTAATCCATAATCAAACTATTGGCCGCCTTTCTAGGCAGAAATCTGTTCGATGACATTAAATCTATGCCCTGAAATTGAGCGTGACCGGAGCGTCAATGATTTTACGGCTTGGCTTTTCAAAAATAATGGGGCTGTGCGACCACATTGATCCATAATCGTACAATGGGCTGTCATTCTATGCAAAAATGCTTGGGACAACATCCTAACGATGTTCAAAAATGAGCGTCAACGGAGTGTCAATGGAGCATCAACATTTTTTGATCTTGCATCTTGGATACTCGAAGGGAACTGGGACGCAGATAACCCACAATGACTTCACCGGCAGCCTTTATCGACAAAAATGCTAGTGTTGATATCGCGTCTGCCTCCTACAATTGAGCGCCCACAGAGAGTCAACATTTTCTGTGGAGGCTCAGCAAGCTACACTGCAATGAAGTGCATGGTGCTGTTCCTAAATTGTGTTTCACACGGTCAGTCTTAGCAATATGTCCTTGTATACAACTTCACCAATATGCATGCAATGTCTCACAGATCTGATTTTTTTGCTCATAGCTCTAGAGTCAATATTTAATAATCTGCATTCTGCATTACTATTACGTTACTTTCGGCAGTCTCTCAAGTGGTATTACCAAGCAATCTGAAGCCTACCGCCATGTCAGCTTCAAAATCTTTCAATACCTCATTGCCAGAGGTTATGATCTCTTCCAACGATGAACGTGTCTGTATTCTTGATTTGAGCGACATTACATTACGAATCATCTTCAGTGCTTGGTGGGCTTCAATGAATGTAGGTTCGAAATGTACGATTACTTGGAATAATTGTAGTCATGCCTCTTCATGGCGATTTGATTAGCACTCCGGAGTTGAGGAAACCGGCTGCCCTGGGATCATATGTATCATGTGTCATCAAGTTCTTCGCCATCGATCAGAACATCGAACCAGCTCAATGGGGAAACACTAGCTGGCAAAAGCTCACATCGCTATATTAAACAAGTTAACCGTGTCAGAAGTTACCGAATTACGCAGTTCAATGGTCGATGAACCAGCTTTGGCGATCCTGAAGAGGCAAGGAAGTTGAGGAATTACAATTCTAAGTTCGCAGAGTAAAGTCATATTTGACATCCCGCTTAATCCATTTTGATCGAATTGACAGACAAATCGTTCCAAACTGGGAGCTAAGGACTACAAAACTTCCAAATTTCACCAAGACATGTGGAATCGCTACCTCATGTCATGATATGTTTCGGCTCATATTCGGTGGAATGCTAGATCAAATCTCGAGCTACGACGGTCATATAAAGCAGTATGAAGTGACCTTGTCCTGCCGTCCGCCACCACCCATCGAAACATTTGCCGGAGGGAATATGCACAGACCGTGGATGGTATCAAGAAGCAATTGCCGTCGCGCAATAAACTTATTTTAGGTTTGGACGAATGGACATCAACTAACCAACTCGCCATAACCTGGGTCATTGCTTCATTTATTGATCCAAAATGGGCATTACGTGAAGTACAACTCGCTTTCGATGAGGTTGATTGCCTGTTCCATTCCGGTTTCGAAAGCTAATTCAGGATGATAGGTCAACAGCCAACATACAGGACCAAGGCTAGCCATCCATTTGAAGGGCATGCTTGATCGTTCTCGGCTTACCGAGGGCAGTTTGCTTCAAATTACAACTGATAATGCTTCATCAAATGACTCGATGACGCGCGAACTTCAGTCAACACTTGAGGACTCTGGGATCAAGTGGCCTGCATTGAGGAACCACATACCATGCATGGCGAACGTCATATAGCTGGCTTTAGGTGCATTCATGAGCAGTCCCGGTGTATAAAGCCGCACCAAGTTTATCTAAGCCCATGAGCGCGATCAGCAATTTGGAGAGAATAAAAGCATAGATATTGGGTTGAGTCAAAGACTTCGAGAACAGGGCAATGCTAGAATCAACAAGCTGTCGGCCATGAGACCAGGTTTAGCAAAGATAATTGGGAAAGTACATATTTCAAAATATTTTCAAAGTCCTGAGACTGACATTCATATAGCGCTGGATGCTGGGTGTATTGGATAGGCTGACACCTGGTCGTCGAAACGAGTTCAATGACTTTAAAACAGCCTAAGTCCGCATCACAGTACTACCGATTATGGATGTGAAGATATGTTGGAACTCGACGGTAGAGTTTCTTGAGTGGGTCTACCAATTTCGCGAATTCACCTGCGAGTGGCTCCAAAATGCAAAACACAGTGATTCCCGGCCACCATTCATAACACAGGATGAAAGGACGATTGTCAAGTATATCATGGAAGTATTGAAGCCATTCCGATATTCGACCCTGTGGATGTTGAAGAAGCATACAGTCAGATTGAATCACATTATCACAGTCTATAACGACATATTCGATCATATAGATGGCGTTATGAGTGCTGGGGCCAAGAAGAATACTCAGTTGAAGGAAGACTTGTTCTTCGCGGTGAAGTTAGCTCGACATATGCTCTTCAAATATTATGCTGCAGTGACTCCATCGACTGGTATGCTTCTCATTTCAGCACATATGCTCAATCCTTTCCGGAAGGTGCGATCATTCAGGAAATGGGACAAAGGAATGGATCTCAATCCTCAGTATGAGACATCCTATACTACCCAATACCAAGAGGCCTTTGTGATGTATGTGGAGAATGAATCCTTTGCCAAACATCCATGTGTGCCGGTCAATACACCTGAAAGCAGAGTGAGCAGCAATCTCATCCCCTCCGCAACGGCTTCAGGATCCGGTGAATCATCCTTTGATCTATATGATGTATCCAGCGATGATGAAGAATACCTGACGCCGGACAATGTGGCTGAAATGACACCAGGAAGAAGCTATCGCGCTGCACACTTATTGACAACCCCAAGGCTCTATTTGAATTCACCGCCTGAAGCACCACACAACTGGGGGCAAATAAATCCAAATCTCAATGACTACCACTCCAACCCAATGGAGATTAGCTGTACATTTTGGTTGCTGGACATAACCAACTGGTGATGCCTTCAGGAGGAAACGCACCCCAAGTACGCCAATCGCTCCAGTGTGGCGCACAACATATTTGCTCTCATACCACATGGTGTTGGAGGGGAGGCCAGTTATTCCTTAGGCCGAGATGTTATTGGCTAGAGGCACTCAAAAACCTCAGGCGAGACCCTTTGCGAAAAAGTCGTTGTAAGGCAGTTTGCTCGAGCCAATAACATCATTTTGGCAGGCGCTAACCCAGTATTGGATACCACGAACACAGAACACAACTCGCAAATGAAGAAAGTGGCGGAGGACAGGAATTTTCACTGAATGGTCAAGGTTCACTACTTTTTGGAGATGTGGCAGGGCAGCCAAAACCTACATGCTACACAGAAGGAATCTCATGCTCAAAACAAGTAGATGACCGCCGTAGGATACAATTCTGATACGGAAGAGATCGTCAAAGCATCCTGGTCACTGTTTTAACATGATGGTGCAGCTGCATTTAAATTGTCAGAAAGATCTTCTTTGCCACCAGCTTTGTCTGCAAAAGGCCTCCCTGGAAGACAAACTAAAACATTGAATGTCCACCGAATCAGACAGATCAACCGTCATCCAGTCGAAATTGATGCCGATAGCACATCTGAAAGCATTTTAGACACCGGATATTGGCTTAACTGGGATGGGGACTTGGATAATACAAATCACAGCCATGACGATTGCGCCTGAGACATTGAATCGGATATAGAGCAAGACAATGCCATCGAGGTTCCGGAATGCCCAGAGCAGCAGGATGTGAGCGCCACCCCACATGTTCCTGGATTGATTTGGCCTTCACGGATGTCAAAGAGACAGCCTAGAAAGGTGTTGGTGATGGTCAATGGAATCGAAATGAGGAGGAATAAGGGTGTGAAGATCTAGTAGGACAGAATGCTTCATTGTTACACCAGCATCTGTATGTATCATGACTGAGAGTTTCAGTTAGAGATATATTAGAGGCGAATGGTGAGCAGTAGCTTGTGAATATCGGTATATAAACAGATGTATAGCAGGCGGAATGAATCTTTTGGCATGATATGTAAATTTTAGTTGTATGAGAGCGAACAGTGCAAGAATGTTACTGCGCTCAGCTTTGCCACAGGGTTGAGTCTGAATCTGTCAGAAAGACAGCCAAGAAGTTCAAATCATGATGAAAACCATTATCGATGGCAGCAGTTGTTCAATTGACAATACATGAAATGAGCATCAACAGAGCGTCAACGATTTGTGGTTTTGTAAATATGGTAATCAAGCAATGATTTGGTCGCTGTTATGCATAACCAATACATTGTAACTTTTCACAGGCAAACAAGAAAGCAAGGCGGTCACCTCCTCATTCTAAGAATGAGCGTCGACGGAACGTCAACGATGTATAGCGCTGCATCTTGGGTAATTTATGTTCTGATTGGTTGCAGAGACTCATTCATCAGATTTTGACAGCCTTTACTGGCAGAATCAACAGCGAAATGCTCCCTGCTGCATCCTGAAAATGAGTGTCAATGCAACGTCAACATTTGTACTTTGTGCATATTTGGTAATCAAGGCATCGCGCGGATCTTCGTGCTCATAAAGGCAGTATTGACCGCCCTGATAGGCAAATGTACAATATATCGAAGTTTAAACAGGGATTCCCAATTAATGAATCTTGCAAACTGCAAAGCATGCAAAACGTATTATTGGTTGTTGAAAATGCGATTTTGATAAGATACTATTAACAAACTGCAAAAACAAGAGCCTTATATGAAGCTATAGATGGACCCGCTGGGCGACCCGCTGACAACTTGCCCAATGCAGAGGCGTTGGAAGTATACATTCGAACCGTACCCGAGTTGACGGTTCAGGTTTAACGACGACCCGGACCGCAAAATTTAGCCACAGTTCGGTTTGGACCTTGAACCGGACCCGAAGTGCCGGTCCAGAACTGTTGCTAACACTCCGTGGGTGCAACTCAGCCAATAGGAATATTTCTTCCCCCGCCATCCCGCGAATCCACTCCATTGTTTGGATTCGATTTCTTTGGCTCCTTTCGTTACGGTCCATGCAATGGATCATCTTCCTACCCCCTTTCTTCCCCCCCTGTCTTTCCCATCATTGTTCGGACATGTGGTCTGCCGGAACTGGATGTGCTGAGTCAAAACTATGAGGAAATGGGTTCTATTCGACTCAGGTCTGGAGCAATGCTATTATTACAAACCCACACAAAAGTCATGGATTCTCTCCTGGTTACCCTCCTTTCCTCCAACAGAGCCTCCTCTCCCATTGACCACTCGTCTGCTACCATCCAACTATCCAACTCTCCAACTAGCAGTCCTTCCTCCTCTGCCCACACAGCTTCCCAGTTCACGCCTCTTCCTATTCGCTTCCTCACTGCGTCCGATAGTACCCCTGTTTCCACTGACTGTTTTCCCTCTACTTTACACCATCCGTCCTCTCTCCTGTTGTATATGCCTTCCACTTTCCCTGCAAACCGTCTCTTCCTATCAATCAACTTTAGCCTACATATCTGTACTCATTTGCTTTGCTCATCTCCACGGTCCAGGCGTCCAACGCCTTCATCATAGTGTCTATTTCAGTGTCGATTGTATCGTTGACATTAGCGAAAGGAATATCCTCGATGGCTTGTGCTGGTGCCTGGGTCTCTTCGCTAGGGCTTGCCGGGAGGTTTATCACTACTGGCATCAGTGGGAGTGGAACTCCAGCTGGGACTGAATATAAAGAGACTCCCGGCGCCATATGTGCTCATTGTGAGTCCAGGACGGAGAGGGCGTTGGCAGTTACACATTTGTCGAGGATGTGCCTTCGTAGTTTATCATATTTGAATGTCGAGGGGTCTGTGGGAACTAGTTTGAGTTTCGTTACCGCGTTTGCACTCAAATTTTGTGGGAGAGTTCCGAGCAGCATTTCCACCTGCGAGTACTCAGGCAAGGCTCCCTTGTTGAGCATAATGCAGCTGATGTTGTCATAGACGAGGTCGAAAGCTTTCAGGCCAGAGTTCCCTCGCTCCCGCTGGTCCTTGCATAGTCGCTCCAAGTAGGATCTGGTATACATATAGACTCGGTTATCGGCATGCCGGAAGGCATTTTCCAGTTCCTCTTTCAACTGCTCCCAGTCCTTTGTCAGATATTGGTTAATCATTGTCATCGTTTCCGGCATCGTTTCTGAGCAGTAGTAGGGAAAGGTTGCGATGACACCTTCAGCTCCCGTGTCGGTCACAGTGCGAGATGAGAGTGATTCGTAAGCTTCTACGAATGTGGCAACATCCACTCTTCCAAAGACTGCGGTGCCCATGGTGCCCGGGAGTGGCATTTGCTTCTCCTTCTTCGCGATGGCAAGAGCCATGGAGAGGATGAATTCCCTTTGATTGTTGACATGATCGGGCGAGGGGTCGGAGGAAGGCCCGGCACCAGCGGAGGATCCGGCATGGCAGGCGTGTCCACCACGAGAGTAAGTGGTGCGGCCGGTGGAACCTGTGGCGGAAGTAGATCGAGAGTGTTCAGTTGACATCTTGGTACTGTTTGTAGCAGTTTGGAGATGGGATGGTGGATTAGGTGCCGAATTGGAAGTAATTGGTGATCTAAGATCAATTGCTAGTTTGTGAGTTTTTGGAAGGGGTGTTGGGTCAATTGGCGCCCTTTTTTCAGGTGAGCTCTCTGTTTCGTTCTTCTCTTAGTCCAGCTGTGCCACCTCTCAGTGTTCACTCTTAGCTTCCTGCGACGTCATCTATCTCTCGGGTTCTGTTCCCTGCGACTTCTCCCCCCAAAACAAGTAGTATTCTCATTACCATCCTTCCTAATCGTACCAGCATCGTTAATTCCTTTTCTTAGTGTTCCTTCGGATTAGTGTCCTCCTTGGTATGGGAGAGGCGTCATCTTTTTTGGATGTATTTTCTGGTACCGGTATATGGTCGGTGCCTATTTCTTAGAGTTTGTCCCATCTGTGAGGTCGGTGCCTGTTATCCCGGCATCACGTTGGTGACTGTCATCCTGGTGTTAGATTGGTGCCTGTCTTCTCATCTACAAGGTCGGTGCCTCTCATTCGGCTGGTAGGTGGGTGCTAGTTGTCCTGGGGTTTGGTCGGTGCCAGTCGTCTCGTCTGGGAGGATGTTGCCTGTTGTACTGGTGTCAAGCCAGTGCATGTTGTCCCGTCTGCGAGTTTGGGGCCTGTCGTCTCGGTATGAGGTCGGAGCCTTTCGTTCCGGTGTTAGGTCGGTGCCCCTCATCCCTTCTGCGAGCTAGGTGTCTGTCGTCCCAGTATGAGGCCGGTGACTTTTATCCCATCAGCGAGGTCGTTGCCGTTCGTCTGGTGTTAGGTCATCGCAATTTCCTACATGTTCGTCCCAGTGTTACTCCGGTGCATTGTTCTTGGTATTCATTCGGATATGAGGTCAGTGCATTTCGCCCAGTGCTAGGTCGGCGCAATTTCCTCAGTGTTTGTCCCGGCATTAGGTCACTCCCTTTCGTCTGGTGTTTGGTCGGCACCGATTACTTGGTATTCGTCCCAGTGGTAGGTCGGTACGGTGTTGTTAGCGCTATCGATGTACCTGGCTCACTGCATCCGGCCTTGCGACCCGACATTGATAGCACCGTCCTTAGGAATGTTGTTACTTTATTCGGCGTTCGCTCTGCTCACAGTGCAGGTATTTTTCATTAGTTTCTCTTCTCCATATTTACCTTTATTGCCTTGTGGGTGTCATTCCCACCATTCCGTACTCAGCTTTCCGAACCAGAATCCGCGTTTTGGCTCCATTTGTGGTGAAATAGTGGAGCTAAAAGGCAGAGGGCCCATCTTCCACACTCCGCCGCACCTTTCACCACATCCAAAGGGAATCCATGAGAAAATCCGGTACTGGCTCGAGGAACGTCGGAAGAGGGTGAGAAGATATGATCCTACCCGGCCCCATAGAACCACTCAATTGCATGGATTTCCGAATACCAGGAAGCACGACTGAGATCAGAAGATTGGAAAGATAGAGAGTGTAATTCATTGAATGATACGATGGTCGAAAATGAGATGATAAGCTATCTACTCCAGGGTGTTGCGAATATATACTCCATGTCGCCCCATCCATCTCCGTTACCCCAGTATCTCCGTCTGCCCCCGTCACCCATTCCATCCCCGTCATACCTGTTTGTCCATACACCCGGTGTAGCTCAGCCCTCTGCCAAGCTGAGTGGCGGTGGTGGTGAGAAAATGATTTTCCCGCCACACCAGCATCCCAGCAATCATTCTTACAGAATGGGGTACCCAGTTTACCAGCCAATTCTCGACCCTGGTATGTTCTCACTTGAGTACTAATTATCAGCTCTTGACAGCCTTCCATCTATCGCCAGACGGGCAGACAGAGCTCCTAATGCCGAGGCTGGAGCAGTATCTCCGGGCTTTGTCCAACTTCAAGGAAGACAATTGGGATGAACATCTACCGCTAGCGAAATACACTGACAATAATGAGGTACACATGTCTACTAGGATGACTCCATTCTGAGTGACTTGCCACTAACATCTGGTGATGCAGTTTCAGGCCGCAAAGCAATGATCTAGACTGAAATCAGGAATACATGCAGACACTTTCGCAGCCGGCTTGGAGGAGACTTACGAAACTCTCTGTAAAAACTTCCAGGAGGCTCAAGCCCATCAGACAAAGTGTGCCAGCAGGCAAAGAAGTTCTTTTCGAGGATGGAGATATGGTCTGGATTTTAACTCAGCACTTCCAGCCAACAAGACAGTTGAACAAGTTGGATTACAAACGGACAGGACCGTACACAGTATGTAAGGTCATCCATAACCCTACTTACAAATATGACCTTCCACAAACAATCCGGAAGCACAACATCTTCTATGTCTCTTTGCTGGACCGCTATACACCTCCTTCCATCAGCCAGCCACCCACCATCTGAACCACAGCGGACATTCGGTTATCATTCTGATGAGCGGGAAGTCGACCAGATCCTCGACTCTAAGGAATGTTACCAGAAGCTCCATTGTCTCATACATTGGGCGGGTTGCAGTTACATACGGACTACCTGGGATCCTGTGGAGACTGTCGAGAATGCGCAGGATTTGGTCGAGGAGTTTCATGGAGACCATCCGAGGAGGCCTTGATGGTGACTGGACTTGAAGTAGTGGGATTGGACGTTTTGTAAGGGGTTTTACATTTTCTTACTTTCTTATGGATTTCAGGCCAGTATAAATGGTATCTGCAGAGGTTGTTACGACCTACCACCGAAGTTCGAATTTCCCCGTGCACTGAATCCACTGTGAGGTTCCTCATAGGGCACTGATCGGCTGTGAGACTCATGAAAGTGTCACGGAGGCATCCGCATTTGGGTTTTGTTTTTCGTCTGGATTTTCTTCTGTTTATACACATATGTGGCAGCCAAGGGGGTCTGCTCCTAAAGGAGGGGTGGATGTGATGGCAGTTATGATTAGGTTCTCGCCAATGGCATGAGACGTGTCCAGATCCGGGTCGCCACAACCTTATATTGACCACTGGCGATCTCTCTGCGCTCTGCAGCCACTATCTTACCTATCTACTACTCCATTATAGTACCACATTCAGGTGCGCAACTATGACTTCTCATATACTCTCAGACATGGTCATATACGGATATCTGCATCACAGTGAGAGGAGGTGGAGTGTTAACTTAGCAGTCTAAATGTAACCGCAACCTTAGATAGATGACTCGTGATCTCTCTGAGATCCCCAGCAATACTCTTACCTTTCGACTACTCTATTATATCACCACATGCACGTCTACAACCATATCTTCCCATATACTCTCATATGTGGCCAAATTCAGATATATGGCCTTATAGTCCAATTCTCGCTTTGATCGCAGTTCCCCAGCCCACACTATGTTTCATGTTGAACCAATGAGGCTCATCAATAATCCCAAAACTTCAGGAACAGTGTGAGTGTTGGCTGTTGCTTGATGGTATCGCTCTGGATGTTGAGGTATCATATGAAACCTGTGGATGTTCTGTCAGTTATCTGGGTCATCAAGACTGGTATTCCAATCCTCATTGGTGAAAGTCACATTTTCTGAATCCAAAAAGTTTACCAGTTCGATATCGATCTGATATCATATGTTGTTGATGACACTCCTGAATCTCTCTGCTACTCTGGTAATTGTGCCAACGAGGATCAGTTCTTGGGCTGAATTAGGCCCCCGACACCCTACAGCTGGACCTTTCTGGTTATCTGAAGGGCGGCATGGCACTGAATACAGTCTCTGCTACAGATACCATTTTTGTGCTTCACTGATATTCCCACGATAGTCATTCTGAGCTGTATTCACACATTCGCCAAGGGTATTCCCCCACAACATTGTTAGCAGCAACCCCATAACACCCTTTTCTATTGGCAATTTGCATATCCTAGCCGCTGCCACAGAGTTAAACATCTTCGCAAGGGTCATTTCATCTGTCACCAGTGCTCCTGGCATATCTGCATCCCAAACCCATCTCCTCACAATGAACCATTTTGCCTACTTCTTGAGTTCCAGAAACTTGGTTCCAGGTAGGCCTGGAATTGAATACTGATTGCCAGGATTACAGTACACAGTCAATTGGCAAATCGGACAGCCATTCAGCTGCCTGACCACTTTATCCTGACACTACTGTTCCCATTCGTTAGTGATTGTATTGAGAACAGTGGTCAATACCAAGCAGGTATTATCAGATTGGAGGACCTCCTCCCCATCAACTTGCTCCTGAACCTTCCTTGCATCTTTATCTGTTTTCTGTTCATCCTAAATACTGTCTTTCAGATGCCCCAAGGCATGCTGGGCCGATGGGCTCATACTCTGGCGCTCGTGATACTCAATGCGATGTTGAGTATTTCATAGACATGCATTTGGACACAATAAATATGTAGAATATAATCAATTCTATTCACTCACTCAGAACTTACAATAATACTACTACCACTCTCTGTTCAACCACTCTCCACTTCCTCCGCTCTTCCATTTTCATCAAATCCCTCCAAAGTCTAAGTATGCAGATTAGCAGTAGGCTTCTCTAACCGTAACAAGGTAGTGGGGATTACCTTGGCTGGTCTAATAACATGCTCCACCTTATCTTTCCCTTTAGCTGCCTTCATTTGCACCAAAGATTGTTTCAAATTGTGTACCAGTTTCAACTTAAAGGGATAAGAAAGGGAACTGTTGTATGAAATATGACCATGTACAGGGTCATTCATCATTTGCCTTGGTGTGTACAATCCCATATACTTTTCACCTACTTGTTTCTGCTGCAAGGTGCAGTTGTATTTTGCAGTCAGACAGTAAGGTTCTTTTGGGCCACAATTATTTTTCAAAAAATGAATCAGCATATCCTAGTGCCTCACTGCTGTATTCGAAGCTTCGAGTTGGTTGGCCAATGTGTGGCTGTTGTCGCTGTCCAGCACCCGACAAATCACAACCACACAAGCAGTAGTTGGCAAATCTGGGAGGATATATTTCACCATTTTGCCTGCACACTCTCCTAACTCTGTTGCCATCAACTTTTTACCTGTCATTCTCTGCTTCCTTGTCATGCGAGTCTCAGTTGAACATTTGTTCATGATTATCTCGATCTGCTGTCACCAAATCCACTCAGAAGCATCACATTTTTTCCACTGCTGCCTGTTCTCGAAATTCACTAAACGATCTGCAACCACCCTCTCCCAGTGTTGGGGTCTATCTTGTAGCTGGTTGAACAGGTTCAGCCCCCAGATAATGCACCGAAGCTTTTTCTCCACAAACCCAGCATCCCATACATTCTTGCATGTGTTGAATGTCCTACAGTTAGGCCGCGTAGACTTTTTGGCAAATTACTTTGAGCAGAATTGACTCTGCTTCAGGCTGATTGGAGCTTTACATTTGGCACCACCTATGTTCAACAAATCATCACTCAAATCGGCTGGGTCATATTCGTCATAAGAAAGCTCTGCTTATGTGGCAACTCAGCAATCCCCAGATCATCTATTTAGAGCCGTTCTGTGGCCGGTAAGAATTGTTATGTTGCGAGGAGTATTCTGCGTCTCCCAGGTCTGCCGGAAGCTTTTACTGCTACTGGAGAGCTGGAAGAGGTTGGCCGAATGACCAGATTGTTTCCAGCGGGTGTTGATGGCGCTCTGTGGCCACCTGCAGATGACGGCCCATGTCCTGTAAATTGCTGTGGGGGGAACGTTTGAGGTCCACCATATCCTCCTTGGGGGAAATTGAATGCATGGCAAAGCTGCGTATTACTTGGATCACCATGGGTTCCACCTGACCTTGGATGTGAGCTTGGTGACATGATGAATTGGGCAGGGTGGGAAAACTGCGGAGCGCCAGGGAATGGTGGCTCCAAGGGATAGTTACTATTCCCCGGTGGAGGATGGAACTGACTCGTGCATTGCCGGAATTGAGTGTATCGATGCGGTGTATTTCCAGCATTATTATGGGATGATCCCAAATTGTCATCTGTGCATTGTTGGGAGCCAATCAGCCCACCAGGGGTAGGAATATTGGTACCTTTTGGCAGAGGTCTGTTCGTCCACCTTGTATGTAAACAAACGATGGTGATAAACTAATATCAATTTGAGATTTAAAATCATCCGGAGTATAGTTGAGTATACTGAAGATAGCACTGACCTTCAGCGGAAGTGATCACCTTGTCTATAGTCTATTTATCCAGAACTGCTGCGTGTCACCTCACCATTTATCCATGCAATCCGGTGGAGAAAAAGAAACCATAATTACATACATTCTGCCTTTCTATGTTATATGTTCAAATTGGTATACTAACATCATAGATTGAAGCTCACTTTTGTTTGGTTCATGACTGTAAATGGTCATAGAAGGGATATATTATGATATTCTCCAGGAATCCAACCACAACTATATCAGGGTTTCAAGGTTAGAATGACAAGGAATTATGCACTCAAAATGTGCATGTACGACCTGCAACATCATTCAATATGAGGCCTGTGAGTCGAGCAGCAACAGTGTCTGCTTTCTTTTGAGCTTTCTTGTGTTAAACTTCATGGTCTCCTTGTGATCCACCCGTCTGTCAAGGATCATTATGGAACAAAATATCCTACTGGCCTGTCAGTTCTCGATGATCATGGAGCACGCATCCAGCAAGCTAGGGAACATACCTAATCATCGTATTGAGCAGATGCTATACCACATTATTGGCTGCTGAACACTTGGACATAGGTATAAACTGCACAATGTCACAATGACATAGTATATGATAAGGCCAATTGTAAGGTGACTTTGTTTTGCCCCTCCCCTCCACTTGATGTGGTGTAATGCCACAGTGAAAGTTGTATGCCAACCTCCATCAGCTGACTTTCAAACAAATATCCCTGAGGTTCACATTCAACGACAAACCATACCGCATACAGCATCATTGGGATTCATCAGAATGCTGAGCATTTGTCATATATGGTCAACACTCAGCAGAGAAATGTTCAGTGTCTAAACTGCAAAAAGAAATTATTTGCGCTGAACAGACTGGAAGCTCACTATCAACAATATCACTTGACATTGATGATTGAAGGGCTATTAGCTGACTGAATTGTACTTCCTGCTGCCTGGGGTCGCTATAAGCCAGCATTGTATGACTGTAGTCGACCCACCTGAATTGGCAATGAGAAGCTGTCAACTCCTGATCTACCCATAGATTATGTACCTGTTGAACTACCATCTGGGGATACTCCTGTCAAAGATCTTACACAGACCCAGAATCCTGATCTCACCAGAAAGCCTGATCCGACCAAGAGAAAGACTCATACAAAGGTGATTGGAGTGGAAAATGCAAGGAGCAAACCGTATGCCAAAGCAACTGCATTAAACTACAAGAATCACTAGTACTCTGTTCAATGGAATCCATGGCGTCAATTTCGGTCTGTACATGCCTTTCAGCAGGCTCAATACTTTAGCCAGCGGATAAAAATGTAAATTGATCAGCTTCTGAGATGTGGACTGGACAAGTTCAAAAACAAATCATTCCATTTGGAAGATGCTCTGCAAATTCTCCTCCGGGCACTCCATTATGGGCTCACCAATAATACTCCGATTGAAGATAACTTATATATCTTCAAAACATTGTCTTAGTGGGATACTTCTAAATGTATACGTTTCATGTTAGCTTACGGCCTGTTCCAGGCACACCTGCATTTTGAACCAGTGCACCTTACTGACTCAGAGCAGCATCGAATCTACCACAAGATGCAGATGGGCGATTGGCTGTGGGACACACAGAATCAAGGTCCCACTGCAGCGAAGATCATTGCAGTCATTTGTGCATCTGACAAGACTCACTTGACCAATTTTTCTGGTAATCAGCATGCCTGGCCACAATATCACACGATTGGTAATATTTGAGAAAGTTTGCACCTCATGCCTCAACTGCGCACTTGGGTCCTCATCCGACTGATGCCAGGACTGCCGAAAGGTGCCAAAAATGTTTACAAAGCATGGCATAATCTGGTTGAAACTGTACAGTCTCAACTTATGCATATTGACATCACTGGCCCTGGCTTGAAATGGGATTGTACAGATGGATTCCAGCGACAATGTTACCCTCTGATGGCTGCCAGGGTCAGGGATGATCCAGAACAGGTGATGGTTGCTGAAGTCTTGTATGGCGCATACATGATGAGTTCAATAGCTAAAGGTGTGCCAATGGGGTAATCAACTGGTCCACCATTCGATTGCTCAAGGGAGCAGCATGTGTTCTCATAGCTACTGCAGGATACAATTATTGATGCTCTGCACACTCTAGGCGTCCACCCTATTCACAACTAGTTTTGGCAATACCTTCTCTTTAATGTCAGCCTGATAAATTGCATAAGCTGCCCGTGGGATTAGTTAATGACTTATTGCACTGGCTGCTCAAATATCTGTAATCAAGACATGTCAAGGTTCAATTTGACAATTGATTCACATTGGTACCATAATATCCATGCCTCCTGCACTTCTCTAAACCATTCGATTCATTGAAAAGCTGCACCTGGCAAGGTAAAGAGGAACATGGAATAATCAAAACACTAGCTGTCAGCTGCACTCCAATTCTTGTCTGCTCCAAAGATGACAAGAAAACTGTGGCCGAATCAGCTTCTGACGCAATGGTAATTGGTGCAGTCCATGCATTATGTGAATTATACTTACTTGTTGACCAATAAAATCACTCTGATCTATCCCTTAAAGCCCTAGACGATACACTCAAACAATTCTACACTAAGAAGGGTATTTTTCAAGAACAGAAAATGTGGAAGTCTGCAATGGCCAAAGTGGATGATCAGTTGGGCAGAGAATGCCTTCAGTTAGGTGAACAAAAGATTCATAAAATTTGTGTTGCAGTTGAGGTCCATGTGTATGTGGCTGAAAAGATCTCCACAATGAAACGTTGGCAATTTCAACTGCACCTGAATAGAGCCAGATAGGCAGCATACAAATGGTCAGATGTTGATCATCAAAAGGTAATCACACAATTGGAGCACAAAATCGATCAGGTGATACCTGATAGACCCATGCTCATTATTATATTATTCCTACAACAAGACCAACAACTATTCCAGGAAGTCAGAACTAATGCAACCGGTCCCAGAAGCATATTCCCCAAACAACTTGACCAAATGAATAATGCCATAGATTACAAGTCTTGCAGGGTGGCAAATATAACCCCCGACAACGGTGTGCAATATCTGATCTGCATATTCCTTTCTGAGACTGACTCCAGCACCTGGAGCGTGGCTGATTTAGAGAGCACTGCTGACCGGCAGGGGAGAGAGATTTACGGCATTACTTCAAATGAGCAGCACAAGTTGAAGATGGAATTGTATGTTCCTTGATCAAGTTTGATGCTTGGCTGGAGAGAAGTGGCATTCAGGTGCTCTGGAAAACCATTGAACAATGCATAGTACATTTTTCATAACCAATGATGCATCTTGTGAGCCATATATTAGAGTCAATTCGGCCAATGGGTTCTGGTGACACTGTTAACAATGATATTTCTGAACAGCTACATATTGCCAATGTGAAAAAGGCATATCGATCTTCCAACAAAGACAATTACCATCAACAGTTGCTCAAGTGTAATGACCGGTATACCGGTCTTAACTATATGTAGGAGACACTGTCCTACCTTGCCCTTCAAGGGTGGCACTATATTGACTGTGCAAACGTTTTCAACCTACTGTCCACCACTGATACATGGCAAATTACACACAGAGCCTATCCAATACATCTCCAGGCATTTCAGAAGAAGCCCTTTTTCCGCCCCATATCACAGCAGGTACATCATTTGAGAGAAACACATGTCCGCAGAGTGTGCAGAAGTATCATATTAACCTCACTCAGAGATACATCAGCAGATTATGGAATTCCCAACTTTGGACACCTATTCTGCGCACAAATTGATCATAACTGGAGACATGAAGTTAGTGGATTAGTGCTCGGATATGATTAGAATGTACTCCTAGACAGTATATTTATTAAACTCCAGACTACACCATTGTATTACCATCAACCATTTCACACCCCTACCTTGATTGAATGCCTGGGACATGATTGCAAGTTACAATATCCAAATGCCAACCAAGGGATTATGCCTGAATCTCATATCATTGGCATCCAGTATGTGGAAAATCAAGAGAATGACCTCAATAACTCCTTCCGAGGACAAATGCCTACTTTTCCTGTCTCATACTTTTGCCAAACTCCACCAAATCAGATCTTCCAATTTCAACAGCACCTGCTCTCCGGAAAAACGATACCTACCTTCTCTCCAAGGTGCAACATGACTCAACTATGGGTATTACATCCTCAAGCTCCAGAATATGTTGTCATGACTTCTACATCGTATAAGGATCCACATGGTTGGGCTGATTGTATAGACAGGTTCATCCAAATTGTCAAACAACTTAATCAGAGGCATATTGTACCGACCAGAGGAATGGTTGGACTGGTACATTTGGTGCCAGAGAATGCTGCATCAGGCCGCGTCGATCGCATATGGCTTCTAAATAATCATTCAGATTCAGATACTAACTGGATTGTATCTTAATTAGAATGGCCTGATTCAGGTGTTTAGCAGTGAGATAGTTTATCAAATTGTACTATTCAATGTAAGCATTATATATTACCACTCCCAGAGTCTAGCGCCAGGTGCACTGGAATTGTCTTGGAGATGCTTGTCATAGTTCCAGCTGCACTGAAATTTTACCAACTTAAAGGCTTGATTTTGTAGCATTCTGAAGACAACTTCATACTCTTTAGAATATTCTTACATTCTTTTCTGCTGCATTAGAAGTGTGGAAGACAATCTGAAAGTACTCTCAAAGCACCAGAGAGCACATTGTTTTGCATTCACCCTGTCAGGGAGCATCTGGGAGCATCTGGAAGAATCGCTGTAGCAGTTCAGAATAGCTGAGTTGTTGAGTTGGGACATCTGAATCATTTTAGATTTCGCTGATGTGGGTTCACTAGATCTCAGCATCCAAGTGAATCTCCGAACTCTCTCAATCACTGCTTCCAAGTACATGTCAAAGTTGACATATTCTTGGTGCGGTGAAATGCCGCAGCTCTCATAGCATCCGAAGGGAATTCGTGAGAATGAGTGATTCTGGCTTGAGGAACTTACCAACGGGGTGAGAGCATATAAAGGGGAACCTGGTGGTGAGGAACCACACTGATTGAGTAGATCTATGATGGCTCGGCAAGAGTGCAGATGTAACCACACCCAGTGTGTGGATCAATGAACGCTTGGTGAGAGTTTGTTGCATGGTGTGCGGGAAATGATAGACTATGTATTTTGTATAATTGAATGATGTCTATCTACCTGGTAGTCCCCCAAATATATCCTCCCCATAGCTTGTTCCATCCTTATTGTCTCTTTATCACAGGATGCCCCCCACTCCCCGAGTCGCGCAGCCCATCTTCGTTATTCCTGGATCTCCATACGCCACCCATTGGCTTACCCCTGACAAATTGAAAGGCAGTGGTGGTGAGAAACCCATTCACCCACAACAATGTACATCTTTAAGTTCTCTCAATCCAAGTATCCAGAAGCTACTCCGATTGTTTTTGAGTACTGTCTGCATCCAGTCTGGCTGTATGCATACATACAGCAAAACTTATATAGATCATACATGCCATATGATTATGTAGCGAACCTTGTCACTGAAACAAAGACAATTATGACAAACAAAATGCATCGTGGTTATGGAACAGTATGAACCACTGCTGTGAGAATATTCCACCAATTCTTCTGCAGAGCTGTGTAGAGGTCTCAGCTGCTCTACAATCTGACTTTTCTATAAGTCAAATATTGGAACAACCTGAATACACTTCCATAACTGTAGGTGCCATCAGACGCACCAGAAAATGCTCTTGCAGGGTCTGGGAGCAGTTTGTTTAGCTCCAGGGGGGGTGTGGGAGCATTTAGAAGAACTAGAAAGCACTGGTGAGGTCGACTGGAGTGTCAGGGAGGTTTGCTTAAGGCTTCTGTAGCGATTTAAATTTTGCTGGTGTATATAAGATGACAGAAATTGTATCATATATTATGAAGATCTCAGAAAATATTTCCACTAATCTTGAGAAACAGATACTTAGTGGATAATATTTGCTGTAGTTAATGTCTCATATCTGGACTTTCTAGTCAAACTATCAATTTCATACAATATTGTATATTGTAGGACATATTGCTTTTTCATCAACGATCTGTGTGAATATTATCTATTATTCAAGTATGCTTTGAAACCATAGTACAAACCTTTTCTTTCTACTATGTTCTGTAACAATTCCTAATATACACCAAGCATTAGAACTGTATACATCTAATCTGTAGATGTAATTATTTCTCTATTTGTATTCATGCCAGAATAAACTGATTCTACAGTTATATCATAGCGTCTAATATATAATCTAGAAAAACAGTTACCTCTTCAACAAAATATCAATAAGTCTAACTTTATATGATTGCAATATGTTAAGCTTACAATATAACTATCATAATAGCTTTAAAGAAGTCATGTTTAATACATTATATTACCATTCAGTATAATACAACTCTGATTCAGTGTATCTCCAAGTATGCTTAACTACAGTTTTTCATACAATTTTATCTTTTTTAAATTATAATGTAAATGTATACATCCAAGCTGTTTCAATTGTTATCATTTAATACCTCTATTATATCGATTACATTGAATAAGTAAAATTCATTCAACTACTGAAGCATGATATATCAGTATATTGTTATGAGTATATTATTGAGATATATATAATAGAGTATATTTCCATATTAGATTATACTTGAAGTTGGTTTGAATATCATCTATTACAATTAAAGAAGGCCTATATATTTCAATAGTAAAAAATAACCTGATATTGATACTCCATAATTATTTGCATTCTAAAATTATATTCCTGTATATTATTATTATATATTTCTACAAAAACATTTAAAGACAGTACAGCAAGAATTTTGCTGCAGTTTATTTGTATATCAATTTTGAAACATACTGTTCAAGTGTAGAGATTCTTTGACATCTACTTTTCAATGTTTTAAGAATGTACTACTCCACAATTGAAATATAAGAATGGTACCATTAGATTAGTAGTAAAATAATATCTTCCATCTATCAAGATTATCTATAGATATGATTGTTATAGTACCAATGGGATTACATCATCATTGAGCTAGTATGCAATGTTGGATGTGAACATATACTGCTTTCAACTACACAACAAACTGCTATAGCAGATTGTGTTATTATCCTTCGACTATTATTCTTAACAGATATTATATAGTCAATTATGTAATATACTTTGTAAGCAAATATTTTACCATTGAATAATATTATTAAAGTTGAATACAATACAAAAGATTATATATTATCTTACCATACAGTTCTGAGTGAGCTTGAAAATGCCTAATAATATTAACATTCCAATTTATATTACAATGTCAATATGAAAATATATAATATAGTGTATACCGGAAATTTTAACAGAAGCTGCTTGTCGAATTGTAACATAATAGTTATTAATCTAAGTTATGTATATAGAGGAAGAATTCTAGTATAGAGAATGGGAAATTGAAAAATGTAAAGTACAAAGATGTATTTATGCATATTTAAATATTCGATGGCCTACTTTAAATCCAATAATACTGTTTCATTTTAAATATTTAGTATTTCTACACATCTTGTTTGTGCTAGTATTTATAACTAATTTAATACTACAATTCTCCAAAATTTGAAATATACTTCCAATTATAAGTTTTCATATATCAGATATTTTAATTGATGGATTGCATCAGAATTGTAAGCTATTATTTGTTTACTCTGTCAATCTTGACAAACTTTATAATCTGTAATATCGAAATGGCCTCAACACATCCATGACATACTTGACAATCGTCCATTCATCCTGAGTTGTGAATAATGGCCGATATTGAGCGTATTTTGGGTTATGAAGCCACTCGCAGGGGTGAATTCCCGTAAGCGGTAGGTGCGATCGAGTAACTCCAGTGTAGAGTTCCAACGTGTCTTCACATCCATAATAGGAAGTACTGCAATGCGGACTCTGGCTTTTTGACAATCAATGAACTCGTTTCGGCGACCAGGTGTCAGCATAGTCAATACAGCAAGCATTCACTGCTATATGAAGGTCAGCTTCAGGACTTTCAAAATATCATGAAATACATACTTTCTCAATTATCTTTGCTAAACCTGGTTTCATGGCCGACACCTTGTTGATTCTAGCATTGCCCTCTTTTCGAAGTCTTTGACTCTTCCCAATGTCTATGATTTCATTCTCTCCAAAGTGCTGATCGCGATCATGGGCTTCCTAGGACTTGGTGCGGCCTTTTACACTGAGACTGCTCATGAATGCATCTAAAGCCAGTTGTATGATGTGCGCCATGCATGGTATGTGGTTCCTCAATGCCGGCCACTCGATTCCAGAGGCCTCAAGTGTTGATTGCAGCTCGCGTGTCATCAAGTAGTTTGATGAAGCATTAGTAGTTGTAATACCAAGCAAGTGGCCGTCGGTAAGCTCAAAACGATCAAGCACATCCTCCAAATGTACGGCTACCCTTGCTCCAGTATGTTGGCCCTTGACCTATCATCATTAATTAGCTTTCGAAACTGGAACCGAACAGGCGATCAACCTCATCGAAAGCGAGTTGAACTTCACGCAATGCCCAATTTTGATCGATATAGTACGCAATGACCGACGATATGGCCAGTTTGATTGTTGATGTCCATCCGTCCAAAGCTAAACTAACTTTATTTCGTATCGGCAATTGCTTCTTAATTGCATCCATAGTCAGTGGATATTCCCTCTGGCAAATGTTACTCAGGGTCGTAGCGGACGGTAGAACTAGGTTGTGGCATAATGACTATATGACCGACGTAGCTCGAGATTTGATATAGCGTTCCGTGGAATATATGCCGAAACAAATCCTAACATGAGGTAGTGATCCCACGTGTCTTGGTGAAATTTGGAAGTTTCAAAGTCCTTATCTGCCAGTTTGGAACGTTTTGTCTGTCATTTCGGTCAGTATGGATTTAATTGGATATCAAGTATCATTTGT
>Ga0307515_10001861_pt1 | contig 46993 bp, 17 predicted proteins | sample 17_EM_MG_FD_194513 | JGI IMG/M metagenome (GOLD analysis project Ga0307515, IMG submission 194513) | Populus trichocarpa ectomycorrhiza microbial communities from riparian zone in the Pacific Northwest, United States - 17_EM | ecosystem: Host-associated > Plants > Roots > Unclassified | place... | reverse complement strand
AAACATATAGCAACCAAACATGAGTATATATGAGAAACACAATTTAGAAATAGGATAAACTATTTCAACAAATGGCCAGCCACCAGAACAAGGTCCGACTCCAAACTGAGAAACACATCAGCTATGAGGACAGCACCAAAATCATATCTGCCTTCATTGAAATCATTTCAATTCATGATATGTACTGCTAGGATGCAATTTGCATCGCCTCAGAAATGATTTTCCTCCATCCAGGCAGATACTGAATGTAGTGATGATATGCTCAGGTGGAAGATGTTTGTTCTCATAGGATCTCAATTGAGGTGATTGACCAATAAAAGTCTCAAAGAAGAGGGATGTTAACAAGATCCCAGCTGCCAGAAGGGTACAGTTCCAGTACCCTGATCCCTTGTTTTCCACCACAGATGCACGCCACTTACAAGAGACAACTCCTGCATCTTTCAAAATATCTGTAACATGATCACTTGGTTTTTTAGAACCTAAAACTGCATTTCAATATTAGCATGTGACACTGGCCTACATATTCACAGCAATCGTGAACATAAATTCCTTACCCTAAGCTAAAAACAGTCAAACTAATGAAAAGGGTACAGTTGGGCTTCTTGCAGCTCTCTATTTCAGCACAGTAACAAAAAAACACAGACATAATTTCATTTTCAGATTGCTTAAATGATCCATACACCATCATCGACAATGCTTCTGATAGTTTGAAAATATACATGTAAAATAAAATAAAAACTTACCTCTTTGTAGCCCACGTCCAAGCTGCGCAACAGTAAGGAGGTGTCGGTAGTTTTGACCCACTTAGTCACAAAAGAAATATTTCCAAAATCTCTAGGACCATCTTCTGCTTGAAAGTAATCTCCACATTTTACAGTCTGCAGACATACAATTCAAATTCAGAACATTTAAGAAATCTATAAAACTAAATATTGTGTGTATTATAAAACCCTTTACAATGAGGTTAAGGGCTTAATTATGGTTCATTACAGTAATTGCTTCTTTCTATAGGAGCTATGCGTGTTAACCAACCCAAACTCACACACACGGAGAAATTCTGAACAGAAAAATACATGGATAGCCTGCAGCATCTTCAGAAATGAGGCATCACAGCCACTTCCATAACTGTCACACATGACTAGGAAGCAAAATAGATACCTTGAAATTAATACAGTGCATTACCTCATAATTGTCCACTAATCAAGTAAGCATCACAATCACAGGACAATGGTGCCGTATTATCATCTCCCAGAAATCCTCGTACGTATGTGGTAGTGGGCCCTGTGTAGTAGCTATGAACCGAGAAATGTTTTCTGATGAAGAAGTCTGCAGAAAGGAGCAGTTCCTATAGGGTCAGAATCACATGCAGAAATATAGTTTCAAGTACCTCATATGAATTTTGAAAGCTTCAATGTACTCTACCGTGATGAGGCTTGCATTTATATATATATATATCTTCTCGCAGATGGTCTATAATCCTTAAATGGATTGAGAACAACCCTATTTTGATCAGCAGAAATCAATAACACGAGAAAAAAATCAACTAATAAAAAATGAAGCAGCATACAAGTGACCTGAACTTCTATAAATTTAAAAACATCAGCTTACATGGTACGACATCCAAGTACCGGTTCTTGTTCACATTCACACTGTCAACAGCCACCTTGCAGCTTCTCGCCATCTGAGATGGTGTTATCTCACTAGACTGCAATAACAAAGTCACGATAGAACAGCATACTTTAACATCATGTATGCAACTCTTACAAACCAGGATTGAGTCCAAGCTCCTTCAATTAGAACTACATTCATAATTACTACTCGGTCACTGTTTGTAGTAATTATGACTTACTTCAGATCTAGTTTGGATTGATTTTGGTATTACATTTTCTAAGCAAAGTGTTGCTCATGTATTTTCACTTTCTTTCCTAAAATCCACTTTCTTTCCCTTCCCCATTTTCTCAACAACCAAACAAAATGACCCCTCAAAATATCCTTAAAAACAGCAAATTACAAGAACCCAATTCATGTTTCCAATCTATAAACTTAATGCCTAACAGAAAGGAGAAAAAAAATATTTTGCATAACAAAACAGCCCAAAACAGTGTAGATCCGTAGGAGCTCAAATATTGAAGTAGAGAAGAAGAAGAAGATTTGATTTAAATAAGTTGACGGTTATCTTTAGACCGTTGCTCAAAACTCACCGTTTGGCTAAGAAGTAATGCAACCGTTTCATTTAGTTGAGGGGCTCATCACAGTTCCTTTTACGCACCGTTTCACTAGAATAACTAATTCTCTGGTTTAGTCCTTTACGTTGCGTTTTGGTTAGAATGAAATAATTTTCCTGTTCTTGCATGTCCTGAGAAATCATTCTAGAAAAAAGTAGTTAGGTGGCCGTAGGATGCTTGGTGTCAGACCCCGGAGCTTTGAACCTAGTTGCAATACTAATAATCTAATACAATAAGTTTAGTTGTAATGCAAGGCCTGAGACAGTTGGATTTTACTCCAACTCTAGATATAAAAATAATATTAATAATAATATTTTTAATATTAATAATAATATTAAACTTGCATGACCCAAGTTCTTATAATTTTTTATCATTTGAAATTAAATTTATAGTTTTTCTTCGATAATAATAATATTTTTTTTAAAAAAATTATTAATGATAATAATAACAACAATAATAATAGAATAATACTAATGATTATAAACTTGGGTTTGATGTCCTTGCCAGACCCAAGTTACCTGGGTCTGGCATCCCTACCAGACCCAAGTTACTGGAGTCTGGCTCCCCTAATAATAATAAAAATAATAATATTTATAATAATATTAAACTTGTCTGACCCAAGTTCTTATAGTTTTTAATCCTTTCAAATTAAATTTATGATTTTTCTTCAATATTAATAATATTTTATTTTAAATTTATTAATGATGATAATAATAATAATAATTTTTAATTTTATATTTTAAATCAAATCTATGGTTGTTTTTAATATTAATAATATATTTTTAAAAAAATTATTAATTATTATATTAATAAGTTTAAGGGAGTTTAACTAGAACCTTAGGTAAACACTATGTCCAAGATATTTAATTATTTAGCATGCTAAAATCTTGGGCTTTTTTTTGTTGTTGAATATTTGGTTAAAACTAAGAAGTAAAACAAAAATATAACATCACAAAAAAAAGATTAAATAAAAAGAGAAATATTTGATTTTTAATTGGCACTTTCTCATTCACTTTTAATTAGGTTTCAAGACATGTTAATATCCTAACAAAATATCAACATGAATTTAATTTCAAATATAAATATAAATATAAATATAAATGGACCTCAAAGGCTCAAATATAATTTTTTCTTTAAAATGTCTATTAAATGTTTTATAAATTAACCAACTCCAACATTATTTTGGGTCCCTTCCAAAGCTCAGGGAAAAAAAACCCTTGATTTTTAAGTCTCTATGCAAGATTCAAGACTCCAATTCTTTCTTTTATTCCTTGTGAGAATGATAATTCATAAAAGGTAAGAGGTTGAGAAACCCGTTGTTGTCTGACAAGGGACCTGTTTTAGTTAAGAAACGAGCATGCTACATGCTTTTTTTTTTTTTAATATGGATTCGAGGAAACTTTATCCTTCAGAAAGTATATTTTATGGGTTTAGATAAACGAATAAAATCCCGGTTGTCCCGGACTCTTATAAAAGATACAAGTTCTTACTCAAACTTAAAATTTACTATGCATATCTTAAATCTTTTATCATTACGCTACGCCTTACCTTTTAAAACACATCCACATGCCGTGATATTTTGTTCCTTTTCTACGTGCCGCTTAAGGTAATTGTCCCTTTTCTTATCCACAGGACTCTTTTTCTAAGAACACACTCGTGACTCTAATCCTTTTTTGGGATTCTATAATAGTGAAAAGATAATCGATAAAATAACATAATTGTTTTTCTAATAAATACTTCAATAGAAACAATTGTATTGTGTTTATTTTTGTGTTTTAAAAGTATTTTTTTAAAACTAATTTATTTTTTATTTCAAATTAATTTTTTTATTATTTTCATATTATTTTAATGTGCTGATATTAAAAATAATTTTTAAAAATTAAAAAAAATTATTATTTTAATAGACAGGGGTGAGCCAGCACTAACACACCCATCCATTCCTAGATTAACTTAAAGCGGTGAAGTTATTTTGGGATTAGCTTATTTCATACCGATATTGATATCTATTAAAAGTAATTTTAAATCCTAAACTGAATGATATGGTATTATCAGTTTATCAAACCCTAAATTTTCAGTTGATTTTAAACCCTGAGCATGTTATACAAAACCTTAAGAAATATAATTTAATTAGTCAGGTTTTGAATTTATTTTTTAAAGATAATCAGTTTGATTATTATAAATCTCGAAACTATTAAAAGCTTATATAATTATTAAATTTAGGGTCTCCAAAATTAATCAATATAAATAAAGCTGTCCACCAACAATTAAAAAATAAGAAAAAAAACGAGCATGTTATACACAGGCTTCTTCTCCAGGTGGTGATGTCTATGAGATTGAAAAGAATATGAACATTTGGATATTTGCCATGGCAAACCTTGCCTGCTTAAGGGCTCTGTACGTGCAAAAAAGGCATAAAAGGGCAAAGTCCAAATTGCTTGATGTGTTAACGTTCCAGGCGCTGCAAAAAGATGGCCTCAGACAAGCACAGTGATCATCCCCATCCACTACTTTTGCTGCTGCAAGGAAGGACCTTCTGCTGCCATATAAATAGACAATTTACGGGCACCTGGATTTCTGTGTTTGCCGCAGCTGTACTGCACTGTAAAATATATAACATAACATATAAAGTTGCTGTCCATGGTTATTTTCACTTTTTCATTATGATTAGCACGATTAAATTATAGTGATACCTTTAAAAAATAAAAAATAAAAAATTGCTGTCTAGGGATTATTTTGTCTTTCCATGCTGATTTTTTTTGTAATTCATATATTGGGGAAAATTTTATATTTTAATAAATATAAAATATTAAAAAAAAAGAAGATAGACGCGTGCATAACAAGTATCAGATGATCCGTTGCTTTTGAGCGGCACATCCAGAGGCTTTCAGTGGTCAATGTCATGCCTTCTCAGTATAGGTGGATTTGTCTCGGTCGCCCTTATCTTCCACGGCAACACGTGTGGAGTTATGAACTTTGGTTTGGCGTCAATAGGCATTTATTCTTTCTTTCTTTCCCTTCTTTTTTTTCTCTCCACCTCGGTTTCTACGCATTTAATTATGATTATTCTCCCATTACAGTTAGAGATAGCTGTGTTCCTGGCTTATAGGAGTCTGCAGTAATTTGCATCCATGATCTGCTCATGTGTCCCAGCACTTTCCCTTTTTCTTCATGTTGAATCACAATCTAAGACAAAATTCTTTGTTCCTGAAATTTCATAATCCTCCAACGTCTCTCCACATATTACGTTGTCCTGTTGGTTGCTGACCTGAGGAAAGTTTGTAGTTGCTGAAGTTTTGTCTCCTGCTTCTGGGATTTTACAGGCTCCAACGTCTCTCTATAAACTACGTGCTGTTGTCGGTTGCTGAGCTGAGCAGGATTTGTTGCTCCTGGGATTTCGTTAGAATCCAACATCTTGCCATAAATAATGCTGTCTTGTTTGCTGGGCTGGATGCTGGACTCATGGTTTAGTGAAGAGGTCTGCGATTTGATCAGTGATGGAAATGTGTTTGCAGTGTATGTGTTTGCTGTGATGATCACCAAGCAAATTTAAAACAGTTTGGACCAAGATTCTTTGGGAAAAAATGATTCAGTCATCTGTTCGAAGGAGCAAGAAAAAGTAGTGATTGTAAGAGAAAATTACTCAAATTATACTTGTATAATGACATAATTTTTCAATTCATAATTATATTTTTAATTATATCAATTTAATTCATAAGAGAATTAGCATAAACTAGATATGGCCTATAATGATTATCTAAGTCGTCAAATATAAAATGCGAGAGCTGAGTGTGCAAGAATTTCCATACTCGATTTGAAAATTAAACTCAACATTGTAACTCAATTGATGTTTAAATCTTCCTTTCCAGAAAAAAAATCTTATATTCAAACATTTTCTTTGAAAAAACAAAAGCAGATGCATAAGGTATGCATATGCAGGTATAGAGATCTAGTTAGTTGCACATAAGCTAACTTAAGATACTCTACATATATATATAAACAAAATTAATTATTTTTTTATCAGTCCAGATGAACGGACCGAACATTTAAGTTAATAAATAATAATAATAAAAAAAACGCAATGACTCCAACCTGCCAAGGAGTTGGGGGGTCAGGCCAATAAGGTGGAACGTTGTCTGGTGCCTCATCTATCCTTCTGTGCCGCTCTCGTCTGATTCAGGTTCGTCTTGTTTTTGGTTTTTTGTTCTTTTCTGGCTACAAGTCCTGCAAGCGATCATGTGGGAATTCCTCTATCAACTCTCTTTTAAGCTCCAATTGTTTTTTAATATCATCACAAAGCTTTCACACAGCTCCAATGCACCCACCTTGATTCTTTTTTATTTTTGGTTAATTCATCTATTTAATCTTAAAATGTTGTTGATTAGTGGATTGTTCCTTGGCTATTTGTAGGGTCCAAGAGCAAATCAAGCAATCAGAGAAGGAGAAACACAACAAAAACAATGCAGCTTTCAAGAAGAAGCATGGTGGAGGTCATTCCTCTTTAAAGTAACAGTGCTTTTACATGGGGAGTGACACTCTTTCTTGACACAAAAGAGCTCCATGGCAACCTTCACGAATAGGCTCTCCAGTACAACCCCAGCAAAACAACAAGGAAAGGCAGCACAAAAATCCGAGGACGCGTCAGATCCTCCCCAAAAAGCAGAGAAACAACGAAAAGAAATCTCATAAAGCTAAGCACCATCTATCACATTACACGTTCTGTCATTCAAACATGATCTACCATGTCACCATTACCGTTCATTAACAACCCTTTACTCTCTTCGTCTCGCTCATGTTCTTTGTGACCAACGCCATTGCATGCGCTCATTTCCATGCTAGTTAGCTCCTTCGCCTTGAAAGCCTCATGTTCCCAATCTGTACGGACCATGACAACATAGAGAATAGACAACGCACAAGCTATCTGGGCAGAGAGGAGCCCGAACCACAGCCCAGAAAACCCAATGTTTAGCCCAAAGGCCAGGCCTACTGCTACTGGGGTGCCCACAAAGTAGAATGAGCCTAAATTTATACGAGCTCCGACGGCGGGCCGTGCTGTGGCCCGTAGGATGCCACAGCCAGTTGTTTGAGGGCAGTTACCAAGCTCACAGAGCCCTATTATTGGCAAAACAGCTGCTACAAGACCTTTAACAAGAACATCCTTAGTGAACAGACCAGCCCATCGCTCTCTAAGGAATACTGTCCATGTCACATTGAGAACGCCGATCACAAAGGCACAACCCAGTGCAACCATGGCTGCCAACTTGGCTTTGTATGGCTTACCAGCTCCAAGCTCGTTCCCTACCTGCACTATACCAATAGATGTAAGATATTTGTGAGCTTTAACCAGGACAAGGAAGAGGATTAAAAACAAAAAAACAAATGATATTGTAGGGAGAGAGGCCGCTCGGTTCACTTTTGCTGGTTATGCAAGATCGCCACACTCCTACATGGAATTTGAGCTTTGAGAGAGAAGTAAACAGAGCTTTCTTGTCGTGTGGTAATTATGTCCAATCACACAACGTGTGTGATCTAAGATGGGTCCTCTAAAACGATGCAATCACCTAACAAATCAATAGAATGCTTAGAAGCTTAAGCCTTTTTTTCATGAATTTGTTTGATGCCGGTCTTTTCGCTTGCTTTTCATCTTGCACAAAAGAAAATCCTCGCCAATCAACACAAATTATCCAAAGCCATATCAGAAGAGTTAGTACGTATCTCATCAGACTATTCAGATAACAGACTTTAGACCAAAGTAACCTATGAAGTAGCAGTAATCACATTTTGTTCTGGTCTGCACACCAGGCCAATGAATGCAGCTCTCATTCTGTGGATTCTCTCTTCCTAGCTAGGTCAGAATTATGTTTCAACAGGAAGCAAGCACTCTCACAACTGCCCTAAGAACTTGGTCACACACTAAAGATGTAGCTTGGGCTAGAAAAGGGGGGGCATATTTGACTTCTTGAAGTGTAACATCATAGAGAAATTAACATGGTTACAGACTCTATATATCAAGAATCTAAGTTACAGTGAGCCTTCGAGGCATGAGCACATAAATATATGTACATGTGTAACAATCCTGGATTATTATGTGAAGAGGAAGTGAGTTTTTGGACCTACCCGAGCAGAGACACAGCCAGCAAGTGCCATGGGGACGGTATACATCATGCTTGTGGTCTGGATGAGAATCCCAGTGGCGGCCACCGCCAGTGTGGGATTCGGCAAGTACCCTGCCAAGACAGTCACTATCTCATACCACCACCACTCCAAGCAAATCCCTAAGCAGCTAGGGACTGCCACCTTCAAAAGCGGTCCCAACCCACCACACACCCCTCCAATCTCAACCCTCCATCTCATCTCCCATCGTCCACTAACCCACCACACATACCCCACCATCAGCATCACCATGTTCATGTTAGTCACAACTGATGCCAATGCCACCCCTGGGACCCCCCATCCCATCACCACAACAAGAGCATAGTTCAATGGCACGTGGAAAATAACAGCCAATAAGGAGCAATACATAATGGGTTTTGTCACCCGCTGTGACCTTAAGAAAACCCTCAAGGGCTGTAATAAAGTGTTCGTTAAGAGGTCTGGGAGAGAGTACATACAGTACGTTGCTGCCATTGCAGTAATATTAGGATCTTGGCCCATAAAATTCATGATTGATTCAAGATTAAGCCACAAAAGACTTATGGGTATGATTGCGATGCCGAGTATCACGATCATACGTTGAAGAGAGAGAGAAAGGAGGTCCCAATTCTTGCTGCCATAAGCTTGGCTACAGACTGGCTCTAGTCCAGAAGCTAAGCCCACGAGGACAGAGTAACCAGTTATGTTTGTAAACCCAATGGAAAGTGCACCACCAGCTAGTTCTAGACTGCCTAGCCTGCCCAAGAACATAACTGAGACCACTGCTCTAAAGAAGGCCATTAAGTGCGCAGCTGTTATTGGCAAAGCCATGCCCCATAACTCCTTTAGCTCTTCAAAAACCTGTTAAACCCAAGAAAACATTTATGCCAATATCAATATCAACAAGAACATGTAGCAAAGCGAGAGAGAGAGAGAGAGAGAGAGAGAGAGTGAGTTAGTTGGCAAGAAACTGTTTTGTGGGGGCACTTAATCACCTGAGAAGCAGAGGGAAGTTTGTGAGAATAGAAATCTGGGTCTTTCTCTGCCATTGTTGTTGTTTCTAAAATAGCATGTAAACTAGAAGCAAAGATTTCAACTTGAGACCAAACCAAAAGGATTTGCTTCTTTTCTTAATCAACTTTCAATACTATATCAAGAAACTAAGCTTAAACTGTATGAAATAATTAAGCACAAGATTTTCTTTAAAAGTGGAATGGAATGGAAAACCAAGTTTCTATTTTGTTGATTGATCAGAACACGAAATGAAGAAGAAACAAAGGTTGTAAACAAATCCACTTTACTCTGCCTCTTAATAGAAGAAAATACAAAGGGTTGAAGCATGAAGTAGAAGATGAATAGAGGCATTAAATAGGTGATCAGCAGTAACAGACAGATGGTTGACAGGCACAGGCATATATGCGTATGTTTGTGTGTCTTCAAGAATCAAAGAAAACAAGCACAAAAACAACTTTTGCTTTGCTTTATAACATTGCAACAATATTTTCTTGGCGTGTATCCCTTCCTTGTATGTGTATAGGGGCAGTATTTATACCATAGAAGGACAAGAAAGGACTACAGAGTAGGAGTTGCTAATGGCGGCGAGATCAGCAGAGAGAAAAAGAGAAGTAAAGGAAAGGACAGGTCAGTATCATAGAGAGACAGGGAGGGAGGTTTTTTTCTAAAAGACTCACTGCTGAAAAAGAAAATCTCTAAAGAATAAAGAGAGAAAGGTTAAGGGAGAGACTTGAGAGAGGGAGGGAGAGTGGACGTGGTCGGTTTTGGGCAACTTTCAAGGACTTAATTGAATATTTTAGTTTTATCCGAATTTAATCTTGGGAGGTTGTAAATCAATCTAAATTTACGTGATTAGAGAAGAAAAATCAAATCAAATTGAGAATATATATTTGAACACACTCATTCCTGTTGGGAATTAGTTGACTAGCTATTAAATCAACTTCAAAGGTAAGTAAATCATATGGATATTATATTTTTTTTGTTAAAGATAATAATTAATTAATTGATCTAAGGTGGTGATGAGAAGAATTCTTATAAAGAAGTACGTAGTATGAGATTAAGAAAAGTAAGAAAAATATTTCAATGGGTATTAATTATAATTTGTTTGTTGCATTTTCTTTTTTCTTTTAATAATTGTTTGTATAGATGGATGAAAATGAAAGAAAGTAAAAGAAAGGATATCTAATTTCTTTTACAATTTTAATTTCTTGTGAAAAAAATTGCATTTCTAAGTTTTATTATTGGTCATACAATCCTTTTATTTATGGAAGGAAGTCAAAGAAAATACAAATATTGTTTGAAAATTGATAATACAAGTTAAGTCTAGAAAGAAATAATAAAAGAGAAGAGGCATAACGAGGAGGAGAAGAAGAAGAAGAAGAAAGACCAAATCATGTCTAGCTAGAACACGCGAGCAATTTCTTTTAAATAATTTATATTTATATTTTTTTAAACACCAAATCATTCCTAAATTAAATTGTTAATAATTAAAAAATTAATTTAAAAATACGAAAAAACTCTTAAATGCAGGCTTGACAAATTTTTCTTTTAAAAATAATATAATCTTTACATGATATTTTTAAAATGTAAAAAGATCAAATTATTTCCTTTTAATCAATAGTCTCTAAGGATAATATAATCTTTATACTACGCATATAAAAAATAAAAATATTGAATTATTCCTAATCAACCTTTAAAAAAAAAATTATTCTAAGGATAAAAATAAATAAATTATCCTCAATCATTCCTTCCTGACTAATGCTCTTGTGGAAAAGAAAAGATGACATTACTCTCGATAACAAGTTTATTGATTTTTTTTATTATAATGATAAAATAATAAATATACTATTATAATTAATAGTGATATGTGTCTGGGACAAAGTAAATTCTCCATGTAAATCAGTTTTATTTTTTTAAAAAATTAAATTATGATGAATCATGATTTTCCAGGAGGGAGGAACCTCCCAATCGACAAGGAAAAATCATATAAATATGCTTAAAGGTGATAAAATATAGAAAGGGGTACAAGTAAATAAGCAATAACTTTTTATGAAAAAGGTTTGATTTATGAGCAAAAAATAGATTCTTAAAGATATGGCCCTTAATGATTTAAAACTTTTCAATAATATTTACTTTTAATCTGGAATCTATCTGCTAGCTACAACAAATTTTGGGTGGAGATCGAGACAGATCGATTTCCAAAATGATGACAAATTCAAGGACCCTTGAAGGCCAAATTACTGTTTCTAAGAAAACAAAGGAACAGGAATTTGAAGCTTTATTGATGTGTAAATGAATTAAAATCGTATTTAATTTAAAAAGCTTCCTTTATATATAGCTTATTATCATGGTGTGTGACTCGAATTTGGATCTGTACCAAATTGTTGTCTGTACATTGATTCTTTAACTGTTTTTGGATGTAGTTTGTGTTTGATTTCCTTTTCATTTCTATAGTTTAAATTAAATTGTAATTTCAGATAAAAAAAGATAAAATAAAAAAAATACACTATTCTTTAAAAAAATCAGCAAATGGACAGTAATACACAAGTAAAGATCATATTCTTTTAATGTATTGGTGTCATATGATCTCAATAGTTCTATATATATATTTAGCTAAGCGTATGGAGACCCACATTGAAGAAGAACGAAGAACAAAGAACGACATCAATGGATTCTCTAATCTGGAGTTTTCAAAAGAAAAGTTTCAACCTTGTAAAGAGAGACAAACAAAAGCATAAATGTGTTATACCCACGTAATAGCCAACTTCAATTTAAGTGTACGGATATATAAAAAAATAAAATATGAAAATAAAATATTTTTATCGTCGTAAACAAGATTCTGAATATTTTAAAAAATTAATTCAAGATAAAATCTTATAATATAATTTATATTATTCTTTAACGTAAATCGAATAATTTTTTTATATAAAATAATATTATTCTAAAAATAAAGAATTGAATAATCTCGTTCAGGTATAACCGGTTAAGATTTTAAAGGGAATTTGACCCAATACAGGCTTCAAGCTAGTGGGTTAAAAGATGGAATAATTATTTGTACTGTTTTGAATTTATAATAATTATATCAAGATCATTTCAAAAAGTTTGTAATCATAATATACGCAAGGAGTCATGAACAGCCTAGCTAGCTAGCAAATATATATATATAGATATATATATATATATATATATATATATATATATATATATATATTTCTTTTTGGAAAGGTCATGGTGGCTAGTTAGGTGGAATGGAACTTGTGCAAAACAATCCAAAAGGGGCATCTTATTATGAAAGATAAAGCAGATCAAAAGATGAGTGCATGAAAAGAACCAAAGAGACAAAGATTACAAAATATTAGTGCATGAAAAGAACCAAAGGGACAAACTTTATCCTCATTGTCGAGATCTCACAGTAACAAAAATACCATAATCTGCTCGATAAATATTAGTATTATAGTGCAATTAGATATAAATATAGAGAGAGGACCTGGCTAGCCATGTCTGCATGTGTTTTCCATTACAGTGGTGCTGGGTGTGTCTGTGTGTTTGTATATATATATATATATCCTCGGCAGAATTCTTGTTTTGAAGATAACATTTGAAGTTTCATATTCAGGAAAAACAATGAATGGTTCTTTCCAGGCAAGAATGGTACTCTCTCGTTGGAAAAGATGCCTTATGTTCCTGTTGCCTTGTAAAGCTCGTGCATATAGTCTGTGGTGGGTTTAGCATAGGCTGCTAAGCTAACTATTCTCTTTTCGCACTACGCAGGAGTGTGATTGGATCCAGCATATAATTAAGAGGAAGATCTTACTGCTATGTTAGGCCATAGTGCTTCTTATATCGTATTTGGATCTTGATGCAATGTGATTTTGCCGTGTTTTGGAAGCATGCATGTACTCTATATATATATATATATACACACACACACTTAACAAAAGTATAGAGAATATACCTTACGTTAAAAAAAAAGGTAAGAAAAACCAATTAAAAGGTAATGAATAAATGCAGGAACTTTAAGTAATGATTTTGTTTGGATGCTGGGAATTTCATCATGCCTGACATTTGCTCACTTCATGTTGTCGTCCTCACTTCTTCGACGATACGTTCCTTTTGTTTTAGTGCCGTTTGGGAATGCAGGCGCAGTTGTGGTTGAACTTGTGTTCCCAAACTAACTGAAAGCATTAAATCTGTGGTTTCATTAGTGTTCCCAAACTTTTGGAATAAGAACTCAAACGCAAGAGTTACGTCTGGATCTCTACACGGGGTTTGGTATTCGAGAGTGTGGTAGTTGTTGTTTTTTAAAGTGTTTTTCGCTTGGAAATGCATTAAAATAATGTTTTTTATTTTATTTTTTAAAAATTATTTTTAATATTAGTATATTAAAATGATTTGAAAACACCAAAAAAATATTAATTTAAAGCAAAGAAAAAAATATAAAAAATTAAATTTTTTCAAAAACATTTTTGAAACGTAAAAACAAACAGACCCACATGTGTATTTGGTAATGTGGTACAAATTGTTTTTGTAAAAGCGCTTTTCAATTGAAAATATATTAAAATAATATTTTGTTTTTCAATCTTTTTTATTTTTGACATTATCACATCAAAACTATTAAAAAATATAAAAAAAACATTAATTTAATATTTTTTTGAGTAAAAAACAATTAAAAAAACACTTTAAACCGAAAATACAATCGCACCCTTAGTCTAACTTTGTATCATAGGTCATTTTCTTAAAGGATGTTATATACACAATTTTCTTTAATTTAATTTCCTAATATTAATTCATTTCAGATCACTTTTAAAAAATTATATAAGATATAAAAGAGAACACAGATCATGATGGGTTAAACTATATCTCTTCGATGTAAAAGCGATTTGATTATTACTTTTGGTCCCCTCAAGAACTTAATTGGTGATCAAAATGTGTTCCAACTTTATCAAATATCTACTTTTGCAAAATTAATTATTGGGCTTCTGTCCATTTTGATTTGTTTTTTTTAATTCATTTGCACCCTTAATTAGTCATAATATATATTTAGTTTGTTCATCTCAATTTGTAAGTTATTTTCAGAATAATTTTAGAAATTATTAAATTTTAAAATATAATAAAACAAAGTTTTTTCTACGGTTTAATTAAGATTATAATCTTAGGGTTTGAAATTTCTTTCTTTCTTTCGTTGTACGTCAAATAAATACATGCTTTCAATCTTCCGGTAGTGCTATTAATTATCCAATATTTGTTTGATAACCAAATTCATTTTCAATATTTAGGTTAATATCATTATATATCTGTATTTCTTTTCTTGGGAACTACGTAATCCTTTTTACTCAAAGAACTAAAACCTCTCCCTTTCCCGTTGGAGCTGGTCAGTCTTTTCACATGAGATACCAATTGATGCCATTTTTTTTTATAAGATCAGTGTTTTGCTATAGTGACATTGCATCAGAATCCAAAATTATCAAAAAAAAAGAAGAAAAGATTATGATCCTCAGAACATAAAGTTGGAATTATTTTATTTAACTGTTATGGCTTTCCTAGCCTCAGTGGCAAACTACTAGTATTTTAGAGGCACCAGAGCTAGTAAGTTCAGAGCTAGTAAGTGCCTAGCTATGTCATCCAAATAATTTGCACCGCGTGCAAGCATCGAGGCATCATTATCATGGAAATGAGCAAAACGAACAGCTTTTTCTTAACGAAAGCTTTATGTCCAGTGCTTCACTCCTGTGTGAAGCACATGGCACAACTCTTTCATAGTTTTAATTTCTTCAATGAGAGCTTAAGCCAATGGCATAGAGCCAAATTAATTACAGAAGCACAATATTAATGCCTTTCATTTTCAAGGGCATGACCTGACAATGATGGTAGTTAAGATCAATGGCAAAGCCCTTCACAGATGATCTCAAGCTCATGAGCATGAGAGTGCCTTGAAACCAAGTGGATTGCTCCACATCAAGGTCAAAGTAGTTTGGCAGGCAACAATGCTTTTCCTTCTTATTGAAATGATTTCGATGGCATCAGTACAACAGGAATTCATGGAACATTGATTAAGAACAAAACTCCCTAATTCTCTCTTCTTACTGATGTGAGAAGGTAGGATTGCTAGATTTTTTGGAGAGAGCTCTAAGCAAATATGAAACGCATAGATAAAATCTTGAAATGAAAGACAATTCATGCAATATATTAAGAATCTCATAGAAAGTTCGGGCAAGTAATTAGATTTTTGCTGCTTCTGTCTAGTTCATTTTACATGGGATTATAAAACTGTGTCATGATGATATTCATATATAGTAAAATTCAATAATTTGAACAGATATAATCTTTTTCTTTCATAACTTTCCATAGCAGTACGTAATCCTGAATAATTTATCCCACCACTAAAAGTCTAAAAACCCTAACGCAACACAGTTCCCTTGGTATCTCTGCTATATAGTAATTGTACTAGGAATTGAGAATAAACAGATGCATTGTTTAATTTTCTTTATTCCAAGCGTAAACTTGTTATTAATTTTGTGTATTTTAAAAACAATAAAAACATTACACCCATATTTTCCAATTTTATAAATTTTGATTCAAACAGCAATTAGTTTATTTTAATAACTAATGGGCATGCGTTTCTATTTCCAAAGAACAATGAGCTTTTGTTGATGTATTTGAGCCTGGGAGCGTATGGATATCGTGGACCGTTTCTATTCCCAGCTCTATTTACAGCCCAGGGTGAAGCCAATAGTTTTCCAGTCATGGCAAGAAGGAAAGGAAAATGTGAAAGCATAAATACAATATTCAGTTCCTTCGACTTAAAATTATCCTTATGTAGGGGATGGATTGTTGAACAATAGCAGTTGCAATCTTCCTTTCGCAATTTTTAACTCCATTGGAGGGTTGCTTTGTTGCAATTTGGCAAGAGACAACCTCAGAACAATGCATTAAATTAGTTATTATAAGAATAACTTGGCGTGCATGGATTTTTTAGTATCCACAACAAGTCTTGGGACATTATAAAACTAGCAAATCCCTGTACATCATTTGTGTCTGATATCTATTTTCAATCATTGAATGGGAAACATCTAATGTATAGCAATATAGTTGGAAATAATTTCAACATTATTTTGTTGTCATGTCAATATAATGTAGTATCTCATCACAAATGGTTACTTCCTTCGAGTTCCTCGGTATTGCAGGCAAATGGCATGTATGATGATTGGCTTCAGTTTGGGTCTGATCAAGGCAGCAGCGACGAAGATGCCCTCTCGATATTTCTCCCAGAAGCTAATGGTGAAACTCCTAGAGTCTGGTATGATGAGGAAGATGAGGGAGTGGGAGCTGAAGGTGCAAAAGTTGATAGAGCACTCACATTGCTGCTGCTCAATATGCTGGTTCCAGGAATAGAACCTTCTGTTATAGCCTTTGGTGCCGGTGGGTTCTCAATCTCAGAAATTCCCTCCAGCATCTGCACCACTTTTCCCATCTTAGGCCTCTGAGATGGTTGGTCCTGGATGCACCAAAAGCTCACTTGAATTGCCCTTGTCACTTGCTGCATATCCACATCTTGGTCTGTAAGCCTTTGGTCCAAAATTGCAGTTACATTACTCTTCTCAAACTCTTCATAAGCCCAGGCAGAGAACTTTTTTCGGTCGGTTTCTGCTGAGACCTCAAAATTCCTTCTGCCACTCACTATCTCCAACAAAACCATCCCGTAACCGTAGATATCAGATTTGGAGGTGATTGGAAGGTTTGCAAGCCACTCAGGTGCCAAGTATCCTCTTGTCCCTCTAACACTTGTTAGTGTCCTATATCTGTGATCCCTGGGACTTATGAGCTTTGCAAGACCAAAATCAGAAACCTTGGCATTGTAGTTCTCATCCAAGAGAATGTTTTCTGGCTTTATGTCACAGTGGACAATGCAGTCTCGACATTCCTCGTGAAGATATGTGATTCCTCTTGCAGTTCCAAGGGCAATGTTAAACCTCTGCTCCCAATTTAACAATCTTCCTGGCTGCTCTTCTGTAGTGAAAAGGAAATTATCAAGAGACCCATTTTTCATGAACTCGTAAACCAGAAGCCTATGACGACCCTCAGAGCAAAAACCAATCAATCTGACCAAATTCAAATGGTGAGTGCTACTAATAGTTGCAACCTCCATCCTGAACTGTTTCTCACCCTGTTCAATTCCCTCAAGTTGCTTCACTGCAACAACTGTCCTATTAGCTAGAACCCCTTTGTAAACAGCTCCAAACCCTCCTGCTCCAAGCTTCTCTTTAAACTGTTTTGTCGAACGCTGCAGCTCCTTATATGAGAACTGCACTGGAGCACCGGATGCATACTCCAGTAGGGCATACTGAGCTGACAAACTGCCAAACTTGGGACTGTTTCTACAACACCACCACCACAGACCACCCTCCACAGCAATCAAACCCAAAAGGGTAATCACAACAACAACAAGAACAACCCAGACACGCAAGCTTGAACTTTTGCTCTTCTCCGCAATCTGCAAACCAGGTGGAGGGTTTGGTTGTGCTTGCCCACAAACTTTCACATAAGAAGTGCTGGGAAGCACTGGATTCTGATATCCACTAATAAAATCTGAATTTTTCAGGTAACACATGCCAGTTCCATCTGACAAAGACGTCGAAGCAATACAAGAACTTTGAGAAAGACAATTCAGCCTACAAGCTGATATCCCATTAGAGAAAACCTGAGATAATGTCTCAGGCTGATATGTCAAGAATTTCGCATTATCTAACACCAACATAGTAGCATTCCCCACGCAACTCTCAATCTCAACTTTTCTTTTACACCCTTGTCTACTGTCATTCACATCAACAGGCTCAAAATTCTCAGATGGACAGCCACAATTCGGACTCGAACTCGACTCGTTATACCTACAAATCCCCATATTCCCACAATAACCAAAAACCTCACATTGATCAGTCAAAGCAGACCATACCATAGTTATAGTTCCGGTACCTATAGCAGTGCTATACATCCTAAAGTTCCCATCTTTTCCTAACCTCAAAAACCTCAACCTTGTGCCCCCTTCATCATAATCATTACTAGATGCCACAGTATACGACCCACTTGGAAAAGCAACATCAAAAATTGTCAAAACCCCCGTTCGTTGCAACCCCAAAGTAGGTGAAGTCAAATTAACATCAAGAGAAGAGTTCAACCCTTGATTCCAATACAATATAGTATCATTCCATCTCAAAGTGAGATTTCCGTTACTAAGAAACCTAAAATAATAAGACTCAGATCTTAAAACTTGATTCACACTAAAAGTCTGATTAGGTACTATCGTATCGGTTGGGTTATCAAATGAAGACCAAACAGTTGATGTTCCATTCTTTAACACTAAATTACCAAAATCATCAAGGGAAGCAGTGGTGACACCAAGTCTAGCAGTGTTAGAATCCCAAACAACGGCGCCAGACCCGTTGAGGAGGCGGAGGTTGCCAGATGGCAGGAATTGAAAGGACCCCTTTGAGTCAACTGTGGTGGTAGCATTACCTGCTGTCCAAATTGGGACACCACCGTTGTAGTTGATGGTTAAGGTGTAATAAGAAGAGGAGTCCACTTGGGAAAATCCTACGTAGAAAGTGTTGTTCGGTGACGACCATGTTTGGCCTGGGTTTGCAGCTGAAAGGGTGGTGCCTGGTTGGATTGTTGGTTGTGCTGTTGTGACAGTGAAGAAGAGAAACAGGGAAAAGAGAAGATTTTGAGGTTTCATTTTCTTGTGTTTATGTCTTTGTTTAATGTTCTGAAGATTTGATCATTTGATTGCCGGGTATATAGAGAGAGGGCCAAAAGGTTAAAGGAGAAGACTTTTGAATTTTGACTTTTGACTTTTAACTTATGACTTTGTTTATGTCTTTGTTGGCTCTGGCTAATTGGCATATCGTTGTCTGAAATTTTGATTGCTGAAAAGTTGCTCACTGGTTTATCTGGTCTCTTTCTTGTTTTGAAGCCGGCTGTGACCGACCGACTCAGTTTGACTTTGAAGTGTGTGTTTTTATAACTTATTTTATAATTTAACATACTAAGCTAATTGGTTCTTGTTCTTTCAGAGATTATGTATTTAGTAAATATACGACCGTGAGTTATTTTTTATATTGTTTTTTTAAAATGTATTAAAATAATATTTTTATTTATTTATTAATATTATTATATTAAAATAATTTAAAAACATGAAAAAATTAATGAAAAAAAATTAATAAAATTTTTAAAAATATAATTAGACTGTAATATCAAATATTAATTTAATTTTTATATTTTTAATTTGGATTATAACCTTGTCATCTTGTAAATATTTTATTTTGAGAAAGGAAAAGAGAAATAAATAAAATGAAGAAATTTAATTTAGTAAAGAAGGTATTTAAAAAAAAAATGAATTGGAGATGATCGGGACTATGATACTACAAAAATTAACTAATTTACTTCAATAAACTAAGTTATAAGAAAATAAGTTATAATTAACGATTTTTATTTTAGATGATGGGTATAACTTAGAAGTACATGTTTGGAAGCTTCTAACGTGTGTGTGGGGTGGAGGACTGAGAGGTACATGTTTGGAATGGAAACTTCTGAGCTCTAGCGTGTGGACCCCGTGTTTCGAAAATGGACTTTCCAACTTCTAACGTGTGTCGTGGGTAATATTTTGAGAGTTACCGTGATTTTTTTTTTAAATATTTTTTATTTAAAAATATATTAAAATAATATTTTTTTATTTTTTAAAAATTATTTTTGATATTAATACATCAAAATAATCTAAAAACATAAAAAAATTAATTTTATATAAATAAATAAAAATTAAAAAAATATAATTTATATCACGTTACAAACATTGCAAATTACATATTTGAAAAATGAAAAATAGATTTACCAACTTGTAAAACTTAGAAGTACATGTTTGGAAAATGAATTTTCCAACCCCTAATGGCACGGCGGAAAGGTTGGTCTTGTATTTCTAGATTATTTTGAAATAAAAATAAAATTTAAAAAATAAAAAATATATATTTTTTTAATATATTTTTAAACAAAAAAATATTAAATACAAAATTAAATTCGCTGAGTGCATTACTTTCGCATAACAACATGACACAAATACGTAATGGTCCTACTCACTCAAGAGCTTCTTGGCAATTATACCCTAAAATCATAAATAAATAAATAGGTCAGCTAAAGTAGTTTGAGATTATGATTATAATTGTTTTTTAAAATATTTTTTATTTAAAAATATATTAAAATAATTTTTTTATTTTTAAAAAATTATTTTTGATATCAACCCATTAAAATGATTTCAAAATACTAAAAAAATATTAATTTTATATAAAAAAATTAAATAAAAAATAAAAAAATATAATTTACATCACAATTCCAAACTTAAAAAATGGATTCTCCAACTTCTAACGTGTGTGGTGGGTAAAACTTAGAAGTACATGTTTGAAAAATGAATTTTCCAACCCGTACGGCGGGGAGTTCGTGATATATTTCTAGATTGTTTTGAAATAAAAATAAATTTTAAAAAATAAAAAAAATATATTATATATTTTAATATAATTTTTAAATAAAAATATATTAAATACAAAATTAAATATGCTGAGTGCATTACTTTCGCATAACAACATGACACAACACGTAATGGTCCTACTCACTCAAGAGCTTCTTGGCAATTAACCAAAAATGCCATATCTGATATCTCAATAAATTGCTGTTGCAATAATCCCAAAATATTAGTAATCGTGCAAACAATTAATAGAAAACACGTGTTAATTGTTGGAAAGTTATAAAAGCAAGCACATGTTTTTGGAGCATGGCAAAGAAAGGTAAGTGTACGAGAAAGAATGCGGTAGAGATTATTTTTTAAAGTATTTTTTATTTTTTAAATTTATTTTTAATATTAGAACATTAAAATAATCTAAAAATATTAATTAAAAAAAATTAAATTTTTAAAAACATTTTTAAAATACAAAAACAAATAATCACTTAATCAAAGCAAACACAATTTTATAAATAGAGTTGCATCTTAATTGTTTCTCGAATATCTTGGACAACGTCATGCTTTAATACGTGGGTTGCTTCCATAACGCTCCAACATATTAAAACCACGACAGAGTATCCTAAACACAGAAATAGTCAAGGCAACATATTATCCTTAACACAGAATTTGTTAAAAGCAACAGAGTTCATTAAGCTTTTTCTTACTCCTGACTCTTTGCGGTCCCATTCTGCATCTTCTGTGTAGGCTCATCGTTTGAAATATTATTTCTATTAAGAAAATGCATGATCACAGAATATAGCACAGCTCCACCGATACCAGTACCCACAGTACAATTGAGCCAGTCAATGCTTTCCTGACAGGGGAAAGAGACAGATTAAATGATATTATTAACAAATAAATAAAGTAATAGACGAACAGTAGAAAGAAGACATGACCCCTTAAATTAAAAATAATAATAAAATTGCTCGGTCTGAGGTTCAAACCATGTGGTTATTCATATGATGACCACTAGAAACTTATATGGTCGTTAACTTCAAGGCCCGTGGGATTAGTCGAGGTGCGCGCAAGCTAGCCCGGACACCCACGTTAAACTAAAAAAAAAATAATAAAAAAAAATTGAGATTAAAAAATTTATTTTCACTGCAGTCTTACATTTGAGTTTTTTGATTGCTAATTCGATGGATATTAGAGATTTACAACTTCGTTAATTTCAGGGCTTGTGAATTAGTCGAGGTGCGCGCAAGCTGGCCCGGACACCCACGTTAAACTAAAAAAAAAATAATAATAAAAAATTGAGATTAAAAAATTTATTTTCACTGCAGTCTTACATTTGAGTTTTTTGATTGCTAATTCGATGGATATTAGAGATTTACAACTTCGTTAATTTCAGGGCTTGTGAATTAATCGAAATGTACATAAGCTAACTTGGTCATCCATGTCAATAAAATAAAAAAATCTAATCCGGTAATATTACATAATAATAATAATACATCAATGAAAAAGAGAAATATAAAAATTGAAAAAAAAAACATCTTCAGGGTCTGTTTTGAAGATTCATGCAGAGTTAGAGAAAACAGGGAGAGGGCCGCCGGTTGACTTGAGAAGATGCCTCAGATTTAGCAGATGGATACAAAACTGTGTTAAAAAATATAAGTACTTAATTGAACTTTTTTAAGAGTCCACTCCTTCATTGACTCTCCACCGTCCTAGCCACAAAATGACTTGCATGTTGTCCTGTTTGAAAATATACCATGCTAGCTGAAGCTACTGGGATTTCACTACAAATTAATAGGTATGAATTTATGCTTAGCACAGTGCTTCTTGGGTTATTATGTTTTGTGTCTATGCTGTCTATATATGATTTAGGAAATAAACGAATGATATATTGCTGAAAATACACGGGTCCTGACACACTGCGACATAAACAATAGTGTGCGTCCGTTGTTCAGCAAGGACGCGTGCGCCAGTGTGTAAGCCACCCCATCACATTCAAGTTGCCTGTCCAGCGACTTATAGTGGCCAAAAATGGCATTCTTAGGTGTTTTTCAATTCGTCAATTGGCGGTGACTACCTGAATGGATGGTGTGTGTATTGTGCTGGTTCTGTGCCAATTGAATTCTAGTGCCTGAGTAAGTTTGCTAACTGACAACAAATTTGCTCGAAACTTTGAGACACGCAGAGAGCTCCATCGAGAATCAAATCTGATGTAAATTTGGTAGAACCAGTGAACACTATTTCAGCTTGGTCACTGTTAGGCAAGGTTACATAATCACGATGGATGATCTCATTGTGTGTTGGTGATATAATCAGTCTCAGCCAATTGCGTAGCAGGAATTTTTTTTATCCTGAGCTACAAACAAATAAACATAAATTATTTATCCTGGGTTGCGTGAAATATCATGAAGTTCGATTGAGTATTTATTTATTTATTTTTAGTAACATGGATATCTGGGTCAGCTCACGTGTACCCCGACTAATTCCACGGGTCCTGAAGTTAACGACCATGTAAACCTTCAGTGGTCTTGAGGTTTGTGAGATTCGAACTAGTGATCTTTAGGGAGCAAACCTAGAGCCTGACCAATTAGGCTACACTCCTCATAGTTGATTGAGTATTTATTTGCTGCTATGAGATGGGGTTAAAGAGTAAAGAGCGTTTGGGAACGCGGTGCAAACCGCATTCCTCCAAAATTCATTTTTTTTGCTAAAAATTAAATTTTTTAGTATGTTTTAGATCGTTTTGATGCGTTGATTTCAAAAATAATTTTTAAAAAATAAAAAAAAATCATTTTTATATATTTCAGCACGAAAAAACACTTTAAAAAGCAACCGCAACCACACTTCCAAACATAATTTTTTTAATTTTATTTTTAAAAAAATTAAATTTTTTAGTGTTTTTCTATCAATCAAATACATATAAATTGGGATATATATAAAATGGGTTCTTTTCTCCGGAATAGAAAATCCTAGAGATTTATTCAACGAGTAAGAAGAGAAATTAATGGGATGCCAAAGGCTAAGAAGCCCAATGAAAAGGTACGAGGCTAATAAGGAATAATGCAGAAGGAATATTTACATATATGGATTTGGAAAAAGATAAATAAAAAGGCTATACTTATAAGATGGGATATTACGTTTTTTTAAGATCTATTTTTCTACCTGGGCTACAGCCCACCTCAGTCTTCTATGCTCCGCCCATGGTCGCAGCACTGTCCACAATCCAACATGTTTCAGAGGGTAATGTCTGTTGTGCAAATTGACAGGAGTGTGCAATCAACTGTAAACGTGGCCTGTTCTGTGGCTGGTTCTTTTGGATGGCTGTGGTGTGCTAGCTTGTGTATTGTATGCAGCTGATTTCTTTCCCTTCGCCTTCACATTCTTCCCATGCAATTTGTGACCACCTGGAAATCCATGCAAGTAGAGACGTTGATCAACTAAGTGACCATCGCAATGGCTGCATTTAAGGTGTTGCCTCAGAATTTCAGTGTCTCTTATGGTAGCCTGTCGTGACCGTTGAGAGTGGCTCAGCTGCATAGCATGGTACCCACTGCTTCTTTCACGACGAGAAGCAACATCAATCTGTTCTTCCTGTTGAAGCAACAAGCTAGGTGTGGACTTTTCGTGTGTATCAGGGAGAGGGACGTTCATCATCATAATCGATCCTCCGACAGCTGTGTATTTTGTTATTAATTAATGCACGAGCCTGTATTTTGAATAAATAAATAAAATTCTTCCTTTGTTACTCACAGAAATCTTGTTGTTGATCACGCACAGGGACTGTGATTGATGCATCCATGCCTATGCAATGGCTTTCAGTTTAAAAACCAACATTTACATTTACATTGAAAGCAAAAATAATTTTTTCATATCTATTTAGTTTAAGTTTAAGCAAAGTACAAGCAATTAAATTAGAAGATTTCGCATATATTTCATTTTTATTTTGTTTGCTTCCCAACATTCTTCACTATTTTAGCGATTAACAATTTAAAATCTTATAAATGGGGTTTTGGAGAAAATTAAGTTTGTATTCTATACATGCATAAATAATAATAGCATGGTTAGATTTAATGTGTATTTTTACTAGAAGTACAGGAAATACTAGAGTCATGAAAAATTATTTAAGTATTTTTTTTAAACATCCACTGTTCTAGCAACATTTCTTTGACATAAAATGATAATGTGGTGTGGTGTTTTGTTTTGAATATTCTGTTATTGGTGTTTACCTCTCACATAGTTTAATAGATGTGTAATGCTATTGCATCATCTCTAGTTTAATACTAGCTAGTTGGATCATGTTTCGTTGCGGGCTGGAAAAAAAATAACACGAAAAAAATGAATATATATGTGTTACCAACGCATTTTTTTAAATTGAAAAAGATAATTGTAAATAAAAAATATAATCCACACATTTATAGATTCAGATTTCTAACCTTGCAATACAATTGATGAACTCGGTTGTGTTTAATAACTTTTTTTTAACCAATTTTTATCTAATCAAATAATAATAAAAATAGACGCGCGTAGAAAAATGATCGAATAAATTTTTTTAAAAAAAATCATGCACATGGGGATGCATAAAAAAACACCTACTAATATTAGAAAAATATTGTTGTGATCTTATTCAAAAAGCAAATAAAAGCAAATTCAATTTATCTATGTCAATTAATTCAAATTAAAATTGAATACATATAGTTCAGGTATCTCACATATATATTTAATTAATATAAATTAAAAAAAATTAAGTTAAAAAAGGCTAGGTGTCTAGGCCTGCTCGCCTAACATGGCTGGCCCATCAAAGAAAAGAGACAGCATGTCGCCCGTTTTTTTATTTTTAAAAGGTAGGCGACTAACAAAATGAAGCATTGTCTGTTGTCTAGTTTCCAACAACTAGAGAGGTGGTTGAAAAATCAGGTTAGGGTTTTTTTTTTACCCAAGACATCATTTTTCAACCAATTTTCAACTAATAACACAAAAAAAATTCTTATAATGTCAATAAACCAATAAATTAATTCAAAACACCCTAAAATTCATCTAAAAACATAAAATTAAACCAAAAATAAAATCTTCTCTTAAGTCCGATCTCTTTTTTTGGTAATATAAAAGGGAAAAAAATACATCAATATAACTCTTTTTGTCGGATAAAACTTTTTGATACTAAGAATAATCTTTTTCGTGGTCGCAATATGATGATTTTTTCTATTTTTATGTGATTTTCTCTTTTCACTTTCAAATCAGAGATTGAAAATGAGTAAAATAAAGTTTTAAACAAGAAGTTCAAAAAATTATAGGGACCATCGTATAAAAAGATTAAAAAATAAGGGATGAAATGAACTTTTTTGCACAAATTCTAGTCTGGCCACGCTATTATTTGGCTGTGTTTGATACTTTAGTTCTTTTTTTCTTAATTGTTCCTTGCAACAACAAATTATAAGAAATTGATCATTAATTTGGTTTATAAGGGCAAAATTAAAAAAAATTGAGGATGGAAAAATAGGAGTATTGTTTCAATTAGAGGTGATAATTTTCGGTTCGGTTCGGTTTTTATAAAAAAAAATAACTAAACCGGTTAAAAAAAAACGAAACCGAACCGAAACCGGTTCAAACTGACCAGTTTTGGTTCCGTTATTTTAGAACAAAAACCGGTTCAAACCGACCAGTTCTGGTTTGGCTTGGTTTTTTATGGTTTGACTCTGTTTTTTTTCTGTTCGGCTCGGTTTTTTCGGTTTGGGTTCAGTTCGGTTATGTTTTTTCGGTTTCAGGCTTATAAAACCGAAACCAAACCAAACCGAACCGGTCTTTTTCTTAAAAATTCTAATCGGTTTAATTGGTTTTTTTCATAATTTTATTTTTTAAATTATTATTTTTAAATTTTCTTAATTTAATTAGTTTTTTAATTTTTTCACTCACCTTAGATTCAATCCACGGTATTCAATGCTTGGGTTTACTGGAAAAGGAAGAAAATGTACAAAAAGGTATTGTATAGAATACATGTGAACTCATAAATAAGCTTCAACGGCGGAGAGATCATTTCAATTCTCTTTCCTTGGTTTATCTTTATCCACGTGAAAGGGAATTTATCAAATTTCTCCTTCACAACTTTTTAACGCCATGAATTTTCTCAAGGTTATAAACCAAAATCCCTTGGTTTTCACTTCTTCTTCCTCTTCTTCTTCTTTAACTTTATGCTGAGCGAGCACGTCTAGATTTTCCAGACCAAAGTTGATTAAACATTGACTAAACAATGAAAAGAAGCCCATCTTCAAGCACAAAAGTCAAATCCAATGGAGAAAAAAACAGTTGAATGCCACTAGTGAACATGAACAAACAAATATACTGAGAAAAGGCAGTAACTTTAAAATCTTCTCAACATCAAGAAACCAGCAGACCACTCAGTCAAAAAAAGAAGAAGAAAAAATGAACCTCCTTCACTCTCTTCTCCTACTCCTTCCTCTCCTCCTCTTCATCACTACTACGTCAACAGCAACCATACCACCAGGCTCCTCTCTTTATGCCTCTAACACAAGCCGAACCTGGTCATCTCCAAACAACACTTTCTTTCTGGGCTTTACTCAAGTGGGCACTTCCTACACTGTTTCCATCTCCTACGCTGCTGGAGTTGCCATCTGGACAACCGACAGTGTTGTCAGTGGCACTGCCTCTGCAGCTGTTGTTGACAGCGGTGGAGTATTCCAGTTCCTCCGCAACGGCAATCTCCGCCTCGTCAACGGTTCAGGTGCCACCGTGTGGACCTCCAACACTGCCAAACTTGGTGTCACTTCTGCTTCCCTTGATGACACGGGAAATCTAGTACTGGCAGCCAACACTTTTGCTGTATGGTCCAGTTTTGAAAACCCAACCGACACTCTTGTCCCTTCACAGAACTTAACAGTAAACCAAACTTTACGATCTGGGGTTCACTCTTTCCGTCTTCTAAGCAATGGAAATATTACTTTGACATGGAATGACAGTGTTGTGTACTGGAATCAAGGCTTGAGCTCTCTTTCAGCTTTGAACGTGACTTCTCCAACCTTGCGATTGCAGCCAAATGGGATCCTAACTCTTTCAGATGCTAGTTTGAGAAGATCAGAGAATGTTGCTTTTGGCAATGATTATGGAGAAGGGGCTGATGTAATGAGATTTTTGAGGTTTAGTGATGGGAATTTGAGAATGTATAGTGGTGGAACTACAACTATGACATGGGCTGTTTTAGCGGATCAGTGTCAGGTTTATGGATACTGTGGAAACATGGGGATCTGTAGTTATAACGAATCAAATTCGAGTCCGATCTGTAAATGCCCATCTCTGAATTTTGAGGCAGTAGATGTGAATGATAGGAGAAAGGGGTGTAAGAGAAAAGTGGAGGTTGAGGATTGTGTGGGGAATGTAACAATGCTGGAGTTGAAGCAGACCAAATTTTTTACTTTCCAGGCTCAGCAAATTGTTTCTATTGGGATAACAGCTTGTAGAGTGAATTGTTTATCAAGTACTTCTTGCTTTGCTTCCACTTCTTTCTCAGATACAAATGTATGGTGTTACTTGAAAAACTCACCTGATTTTGTTAGTGGATATCAGGGTCCAGTGCTTCTTAGTACATCTTATGTAAAGGTTTGTGGAACAGTACAGCCAAATCCTTCGCCTTTGCAGCAGAGTGGAGGGGACAAAAAGTGCTGGAAATTGCGGGTTTGGGTTGTCGGTTTTGTGGTTGTGGTCACTATTTTGGTTATGGCCGCTTTAGCGGGTTTATTTTGGTGGTTTTGTTGTAAAACTAGTCCCAAATTTGGAGGTGTGTGGGCTCAGTATACACTTCTTGAATATGCCTCTGGTGCTCCTGTTCAGTTTTCATATAAGGATCTGCATCGCTGGACAAAGAGGTTCAAGGATAAGCTTGGAGCAGGAGGGTTTGGAGCGGTTTATAGAGGAGTTCTAGCTAACAGAACAGTGGTTGCAGTGAAGCAACTTGAGGGAATTGAACAAGGTGAGAAACAGTTTCGGATGGAAGTTGCAACTATAAGCAGTACTCACCATTTGAATTTGGTCAGATTGATTGGATTTTGCTCCGAAGGGCGTCACAGGCTTTTAGTATACGAGTTCATGAAAAATGGGTCCTTAGATCATTTCCTGTTTAGGACAGAAGATCAGTCAGAGAAATTGTTGAATTGGAAGAACAGGTTCAACATTGCTCTTGGGACTGCAAGAGGAATCACATATCTTCACGAGGAATGTCGAGATTGCATTGTTCATTGTGATATCAAGCCAGAAAACATTCTGTTGGATGAAAATTTCAATGCCAAGGTATCTGATTTTGGCCTTGCAAAGCTTATCAGCACGAAGGACCAAAGATACCGGTCCTTGACAAGCATTAGAGGCACTAGAGGGTATTTGGCACCAGAATGGCTAGCAAACCTCCCAATAACATCAAAATCTGATGTTTACAGTTACGGGATGGTTTTGCTGGAGATAGTGAGTGGGAGAAGGAACTTTGAGGTCTCAGCAGAAATCAATGAAAAGAAGTTCTCAGAGTGGGCTTATGGGGAGTTTGAGAAGGGTAATGTGGCGGCAATTGTTGACAAAAGACTTGCTGATCAGGGTGTGGACATGGAACAAGTGATGAGGGCTGTTCAGGTTAGCTTTTGGTGCTTTCAGGAGCATCCTTCTCAAAGGCCAACAATGGGAAAAGTAGTGCAGATGCTTGAGGGAATTATAGAGATTGCAATGCCACCAGCACCCAAGGCCTTGACAGAAGGGTCTAGTTGTGGAACAAGTACGAGTTTGAGCGGTAAAGATGGTGCTCACTCTACTTATGAAGCCTCGGCTCCACCTCCCTCTTCATCCTCATCATTTCAAACTGCAGGCATATCGCCTTTCATCTCAGAGAGGATTACGGAGAAGCAATCTTCATCATTTTTAGGATCATTTCAAACTAAATCTCGTTAGCATTCATGGTTTTTACTAGTCCAATTTTTGTTCAGCCAACTTGTAACTAAGCAAGCATTGAAATTTAAGAAATTGTATCTGTAGTTTGAGTTTTGACAACAAATCATATGTTTATATGATCTCATTGCTGCTATAAAAAGACGAAGATTGGAGCTCAGTGACGAGTTTGTCTTTCTAGGAAGAAAGAGCACACAGAATGCAATATTGCAGTAAATTCATCGAAGAGCTACTAGTTATAAGCTCTCGTGTTGCTTCGATTATTAAAATCTTCAAGTATTTTTATCGAGTAAATTTTTACATTTTAGATCATAAATATAATCTATTTTTTCATATTCCTTATGCAAACTTTTTTACATGAAGAAAATAATTTAATAGTGAAAAGGGATTACTCTCTATATTGACAATTATTCATATAATAGAATAAAAAACAAAAATTGTACATAATGTTTTATATGTTATATTGTTAAATTATTTTGTTTTATTAACTAAAACTAAAAAACATTACCTCACAAAACACTATTAATTTTATTAGTGCTTTTTTTAAAAAAAATTTGTGTGCACGTCACAAAACACTATTAATTATATTAGTGTTTTTTTTCTTTTTATTTTAAATCTATATTTTTCTTTTTATTTTATCCTTTAATATTTTGTTGATTGAAGATTAGGTTTCAAGATTTTTACGGTTTGTTTTCCGTGTGGTTATTTTAATTTCATGACTCGTGTTGCTAGTTTGGTAGATTAATACAGTTGATCAAGTTTTTTTATATATTTTTTTTTCAAATTCACTCTCATTATTGGATTGATTAAGAATTAAGTTTTATGATTTATTTCAGTTTGTTTTCTATAAATTTATTTCGATCTTATAATCTAAGTCAAAGGTTTGGCAAATTACCTGGATTGATTCTATTTTTTTATTGTCTTTTTTTAAAATTGTCTTTTTTTTGCTTTTTCTAATTTCATCTTTTAACAATTGATTGATTAAGAATTGAGATTCATAATTTGTTTTGATTTGCTTTTTATTAGGTTATTCTAATCTCATGACCTGAGTCACGGGTTTCGCATGTTGACTCAAGTTTTTTTTTATTTGCTTTCTATGAGGTTATCATAGTCTCATGACCCGAGTCATAGGTTTAGCATGTTAACTCATGTTGACTCAGGTTATTTTTTTTTATCTTTTTTAATTAATTTTTTTAATTTCATCCTTTAACTTTGGATTAATTTGGGACTGAACTTCATAATTTATTTTGATTTATTTTTTTATAGAGTTATCTTGGTCTCATGACTCAAGTCGTGGGTTTGACAGGTTAATTAGAGTAGTTTTTTTGTCCTTTATATTTTAATTGTTTTTTTTTAATTTCATCATTGATTGATTGAGAATTTACCGTCATAATTTGTTTTGATTTACTTTATATAAGATTATCATGGTCTTATGATTAATGTTATAAATTAGGAAGGTCAACCTGAGTTAATCTAATATATTGTTGTCTCAATATTCAAGAAAAAAAGATATCATCTTTAATTTTTTTGATTTAAACTATATTTTTACAAGTCATCTTTATTATTTTTGGACCCGCATAATTATTAGATCGGTTGGGTCAACTTCACACCATTAATATTAATAATTTAATTCTTTCCAACCAAAATCTCAAACTCTTTGATTTATGGGCCATGTGTCAAGTAACCATAAATCTAACTCTACCATATTATAATACCGCATTTTAATTATACAGAGTTTATTTGTTTTTATGGTTAAAATTAAAGTTTGTGCATGAGATTTATATAAAAAAAAACCTGGTATTTTTTATGCATAATTAGATTATATTCAACTTCAATCTCAACTACAAATACAAAAACAAATACACTAATGGTCATATTCAATCATTTTCAATCAATCAATCTTAAAATTATAATATTTACCTACAAGCTTCTCATCCTTTTTTTTTTTATGTCAAGTATATAATTTTTTATTCTTTTTCTTTGTCTCATATACAATTTCTTAAAATGAATATAATTCACTTGGTTATAATATATGATTTCTTTATATAACAATATATTTAAATTATAACAATAAAATTGCAACATCTATTAAAAGAATTAAACATACAGGTCCATCTTTGAAAAAAAGAATATATGAGAAAAAAGTTTTTAATTAAATACTTTTAATCATAATTTCTTGACATAGATTTATTGTAAATCCTTTATTTCTAAATAAATAGAAAGCTTGTATAATAAACTTTAATTTAAGATATATATTGAATGTTTTTCACAAAGATATAAAACTAAAAATAAATCAAGAAACTCATCACTTATGCTAGATCCATCCGTATCAAGGTTCTTCAAGTTGCTAGTTTATGATAGTATATTAGATAATTCCTTGTTATTTTTTAATTAACCATTTTTTTCTTAATAAAATTATGAAATCAAATGATACAATAATATTTTCTTAAAAAATTAAGAATAATTAAAACTTAAAATTCAATATGCATTAAAAAGATAAAATATATTATATTTCTTAAAAACATTATTACTTTTTGGTTTTATTTTTAGTATATAAATTTCTTAAATTCAATTTCAATCGATAAAAAAAATCGATACCAAGTTAAAAAAAAACTTATATGAATATTAAAATATTAGTTTAAATATTTTTATAGGTACAATATATGTTAATATTTTTGTTCAAATACAAATAATTAAAATGAATATGATAAAGCACAAATATGATTATAATAATGATAACTGATTATATATATAAATAATCAAATAACTAAAATTATATAATTCCCACAACATGGAGGATAAGACTAGTGTATGCAATAAATAACAATATAAAACTATCTAGTAGATGGCCTGGTAGTAAGAGTTTGGAACTAAGGTATTTGCTTCCCCTGTAATTTTAGGTTCAAGACCTGTGGTTGATAATATTAATGGCTAATAAAGGCTTACTTGGTCGTTAATTTCAGGACCTGTGGGGATTAGTTGAGGTACGCGTAAGCTGACTCGGACACCCCACGTTAATAAAAAAATAATAATAATAACAATATAAATATTTAAAATACTGACTTGAATGATAAGTGAGATATACTGCGCATGTTATCTTGGATATTAAATTGATGTAAATGAGATTATAAATAAATAAAATATTTTTTTTTATCAATGCATCAAATTATTACATAATCTTAAAAAAAAAAACCTATATATGAAAATCCCAGAATAAATTAACATTAAAAAGAAAGTTGCTGCAACAACTTTCCAGCCTCATGGGGGACAACAAATTTCAGAAGGATACTTCTTTCCTTTTCACCCATCTCGAGAAGCAGATGTGCAATTTGGGAGAGATTTTCAAAAGCCAAGCCATGTGATTAACCTAATCTCATTTTTTTATCTAATTAAATATTCATTTATTTTCTATCATATATTATTTTTTCAAAATGCATTTATATCACCTAAACATTGTTTATTACTAATAAAATGTAATCTATGGCCTATGGTGATATCAAATATTAATTGGGGTTGGCAGAAAGGTTAGCTTATTTTGACATGTGTTGGGATGCCATGTTGAGGACTCTTTTAAGCCACTCATGGTATGGAGACCTTAGCCATTTCAAGGAGCCAAAGGCTATCACCCAACCACCAACATTCATGTTTTTTAAAGTAATTTTTGCTCGTAAATATATAAAAATAATATTTTTATTTTTTAAAATTATTTTTAACATCAACACGTTAAAATAATTTAAAAACATTAAAAAATATTAATTTAAAACAAATAAAAAAATTAAATTTTTTTAAAATACTTTTAAAATACAAAAACAACCCTACCGTGAATCCTGGAGGTAGCCACCTTCAAGTGCACCAATCACTAGTATTAGGGGTTGTTAAAAGCCTTCCTAATTGACTTGCTTATCCTGCGTTTGGAACGCAATTTGTGTGGGCCCTATGGAGTTTGAAAACGTGGGTAGCTGTTAACCAAACAGCTTGAAACAATAGAACCGCGGGAAACGTGGACGCTCCCACGTAACCAAACAGGTTCTAAGTCCCAGATGACTGACCCTTTAATTTGGAGGCAAGGCATCGAATGATAATCATTCTTATTTTAGAATTTTTGTAAAGGTCATTTGGTATACAAATTCGAATGAATGGTTTCTCTATAGCAGTTACTTCGAGTTAATTTAAAATAATATTATTTTAATAATTAAATCAGGTTTTTATTAGTTTGGTTGATTTAAAAAAAAAAATAGTTCCAATAAATAACTCCAAAAGAATACCAAGAAATACTTCAAAATCAACTAAAATTAAATACAATTAAAATACACAAATATTCATAGAGTGTATCGTGTTGTCATGACTAGAGGTAATTTTTCTTAATTTAAACAGGAAGAAATTATTGTTTATTAAATATAACTTGGAAATCAAAAAATTAAAATACCAAGAAATTGTTCTAGAAGTTCTAATCCCAAAGATCTCAAGTTATTAGCTTCAGAAATCCAAAGCCGTAGATTAGTCTAATAGTTTTTGTAATTTAAGCTTAACTTGGTTCATTCAAAACCCTACAAGGAACCCTAAGTTATATATTAATTTAATCAGTTTAATCAAAGTAGTTGCTTAATTAGGTTATTAGCTAGTGTGAATTTTGTTAAAATATTTTTATTTTAATATGATTAATATCAATGGAAGCATTGTTGAAGGAATCTCACATTAATTCCATATATAAAACCTCAGCTACCACGAGCTAGGAGTTTGGATCATAAAATTCCATTAATTCTAGGAGCAAAGCAGATTAACGTCAAACCTTTCAAGAGTTCTTCCAATTCCAGGACTTTTACAACATTTAGCAACACTAGAAAGGATCTGGAAGGATATCTCTATGGATTTTTTTGAAGGGCTTCCTAAATTAGAGGGCAAGGATACTATAATGGTAATTCTTGTTAGATTCACTAAATTTGGACACTTTATTGCCAAGTCTCGCCCTTTTACAGCTCAAGAAGTAGAACAACTATTCATTGATCATCTTTACTAACTCCATGGACTTCCAGCTACTATTTTGAATGATAGGGACAAAGTTTTTATTAGCTTGTTTTGGAGGCAACTACTCAAGAAATTAGAAGTCGAGATGTGTATGAGCTAATCATATCATCCATGATCAGATGGACAAACCGAAAAGGTAAACCAATGTTTGAAGGTTTACTTAAGATACATAACTATGCATAATCCCAAAAGATGGTTGATAGCTTAGTGGTAGTTTAATAATACAAGTTTCAACACTGCCATTAAAATGACTCCTTTTCAAGCTCTCTCTGGATTTCCACCTTCTAACATGGAATTGTCAACACAAGAAGCTAGTTTGGTGGTTGTAGTGGAAAAAATAGTGTCCAGGAAGGTTAATGTGGATATTTAGTTACAATGACAAATGAATATAGCCAAGAATAGAATGAAACATGTGGTAGACAAACACATATAAGCAATAAAACATGGTATTAAAAAAAAATATTTTTAATATCAGTATATATAATCTAAAAATATAAAAAAAAATTAATTTTAAACAACTTTTTTTAATTTAAAAAAACATTATTTGAAATACAATTCCAAACACTCTGAAAAAGATAGCAAGGCAGCAGTAATAGGCTTTATTCAATGGTCTAACATGTTTGTGGAAGATGCCATCTATCAGGATTTAAAAGAATTAAGCCAATAATTTCCAGAGTTTTGTTTAGATTTTTAGAGCTAGAGCTCGTTTCTTATTGTAGCAGAGGTTGTTCTTTAGATTTATAGAGCTTGTTTTTTATTATAGCAAAGGTTGTTTTTTATAATGTATTTTACTTGAAGATGCATTGAAATAATATTTTTTTTATTTTTAGATAATTTATTTTTGACATTAGCACATAAAAGGATTAAAAATATATAAAAAAAATTAATTTTTTTCAAAAAAATTTTAAAATGAAAAAATAAATGGTATGTTAAGTTCAAGAATCTCCATGGAAGGGGTAATCATGGAAAGGAAGGAAAAAGTTGCAGCAGGGGAAAAGAACTCGCGACTAAAGTAATAGCACAGTAGATATGGATGGCATGTTTTGCATGTTCAGTTATTAAAATTAACATAATGGATGAAAAACTCTACAGAATGGATGAACTCCATTTAGAGTAACCGCTATTAGCTCTGCTGATGGCTCCAAGACCTCTTCAATATTGTTGGGAATTTCAAAGCATAATGAAGGAGAAAGGCCTGACAATTTTACATGATTCAGCTTAAAGCCTATTCCACGGTCAAAGACAGATCAAAGACTTTCACTGATCAAAAAGGTGGAATACACGTACAAAGGAAACATCTCTCCAAGCCCGAAACTCAAATACACCACAGGTAGAAGTCCAGCAGTCACCTTCCCATTCAAGGCAAGAAGGAAAAGGAAAATGCAAAAGCATAATAATATCCAGTTTATTGGACCTTGATATAGCATTTACATGTGAGGATAGTAATTAGACCTTTCTTGAATGAACTGGTTTGCATAAACATCTCCTAATGTATGATGGCAAAAGGTCATTCTTGATAAATCTATATACTGCAGTTAAAAATAATTTTTATAAGGTTCTATGTCTATCATAACATTGTATAGTATTTTGTCAAAAACATGTGCATACAAGTTCCTCAGTAATGTAGGCAAAAGGACCATGCGAAGATGAGCTTCAGTTTGAGTCTGAATGCAGCAGTGATGAAGTCCTCTCTATATTTCTTGCTGAAGCTAAAGGTGAAATTCCTATAGTCTGATATGATGAGGAAGATGAGAGAGCGGGTGCTAAAACCTCAAAAGTCGAGAGAGTACTGACATTGCTACTCACACTTACATTACTTCCACCAAAAGAACCTCCTGTTATTGTCTTTGGAGCTGGTGGTCTCTCAATCTCAGAAATTCCTTCCAGCATCTGCACCACTTTCCCCATCGTTGGCCTTTGAGATGGTTGCTCCTGGATGCACCAAAAGCTCACTTGAATAGCCCTTGTCACTTGATCCAGATCCAAATCTTGGTGTGTAAGCCTTTGGTCCAAAATTGCATTAACATCACCCTTCTCAAACTCTTCGCAAGCCCAGACAGAGAACTTTTTACGGTTTGTCTCTGATGAGACTTCATAGTTCCTTCTGCCACTCACTATCTCCAACAAAACCATCCCATAACTGTAGATATCAGATTTGGAAGTTATTGGAAGATTTGCAATCCACTCTGGTGCCAAATATCCTCTTGTCCCTCTAACACTGACCAGTGTCCTATATCTGTGATCCTCAGGATTTATAAGCTTTGCAAGACCAAAGTCAGACACCTTGGCATTGTAGTTCTCATCCAAGAGAATGTTCTCTGGCTTGATGTCACAGTGAACAATGCAGTCTCGACATTCCTCATGAAGATATGTGATTCCTCTTGCAGTCCCAAGGGCAATGTTAAACCTCTGCTCCCAATTCAACAATCTTCCTGACTGCTCTTCTGAAGTGAAAAGGAAATTATCAAGAGACCCGTTTTTCATGAAATCATAAACCAACAGCCTATGACGACCCTCAGAGCAAAAACCAATCAATCTGATCAAATTCAAATGGTGAGTGCTGCTAATAGTTGCAACCTCCATCCTGAACTGTTTCTCACCCTGCTCAATTCCCTCAAGTTGCTTAACTGCAACAACTGTTCTATTATCTAGAACCCCTTTGTAAACAGCTCCAAACCCTCCTGCTCCAAGCTTCTCTTTAAACTCTTTTGTCGAATGCTGCAGCTCCTTATATGAGAACTGCACTGGAGCACCAGATGCATACTCCAGTAGTGCATACTGAGCGGACAAACTGCCAAACTTGGGACTGTTTCTACAACACCACCACCACAGACCACCCTCCACAGCAATCAAACCCAAAAGGGTAATCACAACAACAACAAGAACAACCCAGACACGCAATCTCGAACTTTTGCTCTTCCCTGCAATCTGCACACCAGGTGGAGGGTTTGGTCGTGCTGGCCCACAAATTTTCACATATGAAGTACTGGGAAGCGCTGGATTCTGATATCCACTAATAAAACCTTGATTTTTCAGGTAACACAAGCCAGTTCCATCCGACAAAGATGTTGAAGCAATACAAGAACTTTGAGAAAGACAATTCAACCTACAAGCTGATATCCCCACGAAGAAAACCTGAGATACTGTCTCAGGCAGATAAGTCAAGAATTTCACATTATCTAACACCAACATGGTAGCACTCCCCACACAACTCTCAATCTCAACTTTTCTTTTACACCCTTGTCTACTATCATTCACATCAACAGGCTCAAAATTCTCAGATGGACAACCACAAGTCGGACTCAAACTCGAACTCAACTCATTATAACTACAAATCCCCATATTCCCACAATAACCAAAAATCTCACATTGATCAGTCAAAGCAGACCATACCATAGTTGCAGTTCCGCTACCTATATCAGTGCTATACATCCTAAAGTTCCCATCTTTTTCTAACCTCAGAAACCTCAACCTTGTGCTCCCTTCAGCATAATCATTACTATATGCCACAATATATGACCCACTTGTAAAAGCAACATCAAAAATTGTCAAAATCCCATTTGGTTGCAACCCCAAAGCAGGTGAAGTCAAATTAGCATCAGCAGAAGAGTTCAACCCTTTATTCCAATATACTATATTATCATTCCATCTCAAAGTGAGATTTCCAGTACTAAGAAACCTAAAAGAATAAGACCCAGATCTTAAAACTTGATTCACAGTAAAAGTCTGATTAGGCACTATCGTATCAGTTGGGTTATCGAATGAAGACCAAACAAAAAAAGTTCCATTCTTTAACACTAAATTACCAAAATCGTCAAGTGAAGCAGTGGTGACACCAAGGCGAGCAGTGTTAGAGTCCCAAACGATGGCGCCAGAGCCGTTAAGGAGGCGGAGGTTGCCGGAGGACAGGAACTGAAAGGAACCCTTTGAGTCAACTGTGGTGGCGGCATTGCCTGCTGTCCAAATTGGGACACCACCATTGTAGTTGATGGTTAAGGTGTAAGAAGAAGAGAAGCCCACTTGGGAAAATCCAATGTAGAATGAGTTGTTTGGTGATGACCAGGTTTTGTTTGGGTTTGAAGCTGATAGAGTGGCGCCTAGTTGGATTGTTGTTTGTGATGTTGCTGTGGTGCAGAAGAAGAGAAGTAGATAGAAGGGGAGATTTTGAGTTTTCATTTTCTCTTCTTTTTTGCTTTGTTCTAGGTTTTGAAATTTATAAGTGGGATTTGTGCAACCAATGGTTTGTTTTAAGAAAAGTGTTTTTTTTTATTTGTCCAAAATTTTAGAAAAGATAGAAATTTATAATAATATAAAATAAATCTATTTTTAGAATAATTTTAAAATAAAAATAAAAAATAAAAAAATATGATTTTTCCTCTCAAAACAGTAACAATACACTAAATAAATAATTGTAATTTTCACTGTCCATGAACCATAGATAGCAATTCCCAATGGGATTTTCTCAATTTTATTATAAGAGCAATTGAGGGCAAGGAGCAGGAGAAACTGCTTTTGGTGGTATTTATAATATGTCAAAAAATATTTCATGGAGATAGTATTTTTCAAACAAATACTAAAATGAGGTATAAAACCTTTTTTTAGTAGACAAAAATTAATCATTGTATTACCAAGAAAACTTATAAATTATTATCAATTGCTGATTGTTTGTTAAAAATTTTAATTTTTTTATTTAAAATTTAATTTTTTTTATGTTTTAGGTTTGTTTTGATATATTAATATCAAAAATAAATTTTAAAAATTAAAAAATATTATATTTTAATAATTTTTTTTATATAAATAACACTTTTAAAAAACAAAATAATCTTAGAGAGAAATTGAACTAAAGCGAGGACAGTTGTTTAATATGAATGCTCCTGTCTTCACAGGTTTGCCCTTCTTTTTTGCATAGGATGCCATTTCCTCCATTCAAGGACATAGCAAGCACTGCTTATGTCTTTGAATCCTGTTACACAGAGATCCTAAAACTAGTCAAATCATTCCAGCTAATGAAGCAGATACTTCCCTGTCATCCATTAAAGAATCATCTAGTAGGTTAATGTGTTGGTTATGAATGGTTATGAAAAGGAAATATGTACCTCTCGAGACAGGATTTTCTATAATACCTCTGATCATCTTGTATGAATTGACAGACAAGGTTAGAGCCAGGCATTTCTTGCTTGCCGACATCTACTAAAGACTTCAGGTGAGCATTGAAGAGGCGAGCTGCCTTGTTCAAACCTTGAATGCCGCCATTACTGGTCGGTCCGTTGGCCATGACCCGCGGCACCCAATTGGATTGAAGTATAGTTTCTGTAGCAACACAAACTTGCCATCAACACAAATTTGCTACCCTCTAAACTGTATAGTTTCTGTAGCAACGATCTATTGACTAAAGTTGTTAAACATGATCCTGCGCATCATAATTTTAAGCAGTGTTGATCAAATTTGTTGAAAGTTCAAATTCAGCTTGTACTTACATGGAGACCAAGGCTTTGATGACCCAAAAAAAGCGTGGCCAAATTTCTTAACTAATGACATGCAATATCCATCCATTCAAGAAAACGATATTTTCTAATTTTGAGGGATAGCTTAATTCATCAAGTCTTGAGTTTGTTTTCTAATGATCATGAATTCAAATCCTTTCAAAACCATTAAAAATTTATATGATCGGGCAAAATTCTTGATAAAATCATGATAATTGAGGTAGAGAGAACCCTGAGCATTGATGTCTGTCTCCAAAAATCAGGGGAAGAGTGGCCTTTTGTGTTACAAGTCTTCACCAATCAGGCAAAAATAGTTAATGAGAAGGACTAAAGTAGAAAATTAGGTGTTTACTAGTCCTTAGTCAATTTATTGAAAACAGAACATGGTTTCAGTTCAATTAAAATAAAAGGGTGAAATTTCCAGAAAAAAACTGGAAAGTATAGAGAAAAGAAAAACTATTTAATTAGGGTTCTTTACAAAGTTTGGCTTCAGCTAATTAGAATTCTTTACAAAGTTTAATGATGTTTGTCTACCACACCTGGCTAAAACTCCTTGTCTGCTTTACAAAGTTTGGCTTCAGCTAATTAGGATTCCACGCACCATACACATCCTCTGGCAATTCCTGATGAGATATTTCCTTCATAATTATGAATGATTGTTGGATAATCAACAAGAGAAATTGGTTTTACTACATGTTATATGTCAACAATAGTTCTTTTGGTTTTCGTAACTGTACTGCATATAACATATGATCCACAAGGCATGTTCTGATAATCTCAGCCACTAATGCATAATTAAGCTTCATTATTTCAATTCAGTAATGAATAATTCAATTTCATCTGATGTCATTAGGAGAGAAAGTGTAAATTTCACCTATATATTTCCATTATCCACTTAGCAGAAATAAGAGGGATTAAGATTAAGAACAAGGAAGGTGGTGACCCATCTTGGTTTAACTCAAGATCCAGTATACTTCCATCATGAACACACACACACACATATATATACCCAGAAGAGTATTGCTAATAATGCATGCCATCGCTTAAATGAACAAAATTTTGAGTACTAGATTCAAATTAATTACAACAAATTTTCAGATTAACAGAGAAGGAACAAACTAATCCTCTAAACGAAAACAAGAGAACCGGCTAAATTTAACTAAATAATTGCATGGACTGTGCAATGTCGATTTTGAGCTGTTGACCTATTCCACTTCTGTTCTGCAAATTGGGCAGGATTTAGAGTATAGCAGCCAACGAAAGATGCATTTGTCATGAAACACGTGAGAGCAAGGTAACTTTGTGAGCTTAACTGAACTAGAAAAGTCCTCCAAGCAAACCACACAAGTACTACCCGAAGAAGAATCAGCACCCCCCTGCTTCTTACAAAGCCTCTCCTTCTTCAACACTGTCTCCGATGCACCCCTTGGTAGAGTGAAACCTTCGCTATCTAATATTGGCCTAATCTCCGAGGCCGCAACTTCGTTTACATCTACATCAACAAGGTCTACATGAGCTGACACATAGAATCCTCTACAATGTCCCTCTAAATGGTAAGCATGGGAAGCAATCAATGAGGCTAAATCCACACAGAGGGAAGCATCAAAGTTGAAACCAGAAATCCTTTGGGCAAGGTAATGGATGAATGAAGCAGGCACGGCAACTTCTTGAATAGGAACTTCGAACACACAGCCTGACTCTGAATCAATCTGGTGTTGACCGGCCATTAGTAATTCTTCTTGGTCTATGACACTCAACCACATTTCAAGCTTTCTTTGTAACGTAATTTGAACAAGGAACATAGGATCATAATTCCCCGGATCGAACACATCTGTGTTCACTGTATGTAGGTTAACATCAACTCTTGTAACTTCCATTGAAGCTACTTGCAATACACAAACAAGAAGACGTACGTACGCACGCACGAACTGAAAGAGCAATCAAGAGAGTAAACTTAATAAGAGATTAGTGGAAACAGCCCATGTATATTTTCCTTGCATTTATAGAGATACAGAGAGAACTGCTTTCATCCGTATCATATCAGGAAACAAATTTTGGTCTCTGCTGTCCAGTCCTTTTGAAATAAGGAACATGAAAGAACACATGGGAGAAAGGTGGGACACTTTTCCATAGCCGTGACGGTAAAATTAATCAAGGAGCAGATTTTATCATTCTTGTTTCAACTGGGCTAGCGGGCCTCTCTCTGTATGATTTTGATCACAGTTAAGAAATAAAAGCCCTGATTTCTTCCTAGTCTTTGAAATCATGCCACTAATCATCCCTAATCTTTTCTTTTCACACATGGCAGCCATAATTAGCCTGAATTCTGCCGACATATAAAGTATTACATCTCCTATAGGAATAAGGATTCCAATACCCAAACCCTATATAGTTCCATCACTCATTCTATGTAAAAATACAGATTAAAAGGAAGAAGAACTTTCTTGTATCTATACGTATTCAATCGATCTGTTTCTATCAACATGCCTCTCCTTTTGTCCCTTTCATTAGATCCAGTGGGTAGAAGATTTTATTTTGGTTCACCCCTAAATATATCAAGAACCAATATGCATGATTCGTGTAACGCTAAACCCTTGTTCCTAGTCTCAATTCTCTTACAACGAAAGAACAAAGTGACATGGAAAGACTCTAGATCAGGAGAGTTGTTGCTAGAAAATGAACACCCATCTTGCCCGGACTCACACAGGTCATGCCTAGTTCCTCCTCAACTTGTTTCCTTACCTGATTCTTGCACTAGTTATATGTGCGGCATTGTCTCCGATATGCTTAATCTTGATGATGTTTCTTTATGCCATGATGTTGCCTCAAACATTGGTTCTTTTGTTAGTGATTTTGCTAAGGAACGAGCTGGTCGTCAAGGGTTTTGCGTGTCGGCTCATGTAGTGATTGTCGAGGATTATGTTGAGGAAGTGAGCTTGGATGGGATAAACGTGCCAATATTTGATTTTGATGAAGAAGATCATGCGGTTGTGTCAAGAGGTGCATCAATATCAACGTTGAACAAGTTGAAGAAAGAGAGGTTTTACATGAAGGAGATCACGCAGGACGATGGTGATGAATCTTGTTGTGATTCTTGTGTGGTTTGCTTGGAAAGATTTTCTGCTACGGTTGGACTTACAAGGTTACCTTGCAAACACATATTTCATGAACAATGCATCTTCGACTGGTTGAAGAAGTCCACATCATGCCCACTTTGTCGATACGAGGTAGAATAGCTTGAAACAATTAACTTAGATTCAAAAATTTATTATAAATTAAGAGACTTCCAATAGGGTTTTGAAAATACATAAATTAAGCATTATGAGGATTTAATTTGAACTCATTTGCATAAATTTCTTCCTCCATTTGTTTGAATTGAGATGAGCATGAAGAGATTTTTGTCTCTAAAGAGATTTATTTAAGTATCGAGATAGATAAAGTATATATTTGAGTTAAAAATATGGTGCACTATTCTTGATGAAGACAACAAACATCTATATTAGTTTCCAATTTTGTTTTGTATTATGTTTTAGTTTTTATATTCCTTTAATTAAACACGATTCTTAGTTTTTTAATAGATATGCTATAAGAATTATAAAGGTTAGTGCAATTTGAGTAAAATATCTTTATTCTATGTTTTATTAGGTAAATTATATACTAAATGACTGAACTTTTTACATATTTATAATTAAATGTCTCAACATTAAATTTTTTTAACAATTGAGTTGCTTATGTATTAGGAATTTGTTGACGAAACCATAAAATGATGACATGCATATATCAAAATCTTACTAGAAAATTCATTAATGTTATGAGCATGAGAATAAAATATGAGTTCTTTTTTACTAAGTTTTTTTCTTAATTTTGAAAAAAAAAAAATTCTTTTAAGATATGTGATAAGCCTAGTTATAAAATTTTGACCGGGAGTCAACCAACTAAGGATTTGGACCAGTTCGGTTAAAGATAAAATAGAAGAAGGAGTAACCTAGCTTAAGCAAGTCAAAAACCCGAGTCGACCCGTGATCCGGGTAAACTTTTTTTTATCAAAACAACATCGTGTTGATTTAAAAAAAAAATTAATCAATCTGGGTTGACTCTCCCAACCCATAACTTGGATCTTGGTTTTTTTTTATATATATTCATGTCATCATTTAATATAATTTAATAACTATATCAGCAAATTTATAATAGAAATTCATCAGAAACTTTATTGCATGGTTATTATTGATAGATGAATAACTCAGCTAATGAAATTAAAATTATAACACCTAATTATAAAAACTGTAAAAGTTCAGATGCTTAGATAGTGTTTGATTACTGTTTTAGAATAATAATAAAAAAAAAAACAGGGATAATAAAGATAGAGCGGACATGTCTCTTTATACTTTATATTTTAAGTACAAACATTCACTCCAAAATTATTTGAGAGACATAGTTATTTTATATCTTTATTTTTTTTTCTTCAACCAAACATATTTATATTCCTTCCATATATGTTTCATTTTAGGACTAAAAACCACATCATTAATATAGCATTATTTTTAGAGTCTAAATCATCTATAATAATAATAATAAAAATCCTTCTTGGTACGTTGGAGGTAGAAAAAAGTTAGTAACGAAATACAAAAAATAAAATCCTTTGAATATATTTAAGTATGAAAGCAACAATGTGTGTTGTTGAATGTTGGATCAACCTATGTCATCTAGGGGTAAAAAAAAAACCTTCTTTGTCTATAATATTTGTATTATCTAACTCAACTTAGATAACCTATTAAAAATGAATAATATAGATATTACAAATGATAATAAATAAAAAAACCTAATAAATATATATTATAAATTAAGTGCAGGTTTAGATGTTTAAAACTTGCCAAACCTAACCAAACCATAATAACTCATTATGTTTGGTATTGTGGTAGCTTTTATGATTGTGGTTTGAAAAAAATTATTTTATAAAAAGTACTTTTGGTTGAGGTTAATTTGGTATTTATATATGTTTGGTTAAAACTATGGTTGAAATTGAAGTTAAATAAAAAGTAGTTTAATGTGTTTGGTTAAACATACTTTTCAAATTGAGGTTATAAAATAACTAAAAAAGATATATATTAATATTGATGGTTTTTAATTTAAATATTGTAGATTTAACTACCATTATTACATCATTAAATAAATAATATTTTATATCAATTTTTTTTATTATTCCATTAACTTATCTACAATTCATCACGTATGAAATTCATCTGATAAGGACTATAGTTTTCATGTTTTTTTGAGCGTGCAACAAAATCAGGTAAAATATCATCAGAAATAAAATTGGAATTGCGATCAAATTCCACAAATGCTACGTCATCATGCGATGTTCTTCTAATTTATGTAGTGTTATTAAATAATATTAAACACTAACTTTTCGAGTAAAACACAATTTAAAAAAAAAAAAAAAAATTACCGAGTCGGACGCGGTCCAATGAACACTGTTCACGTGAACAGTGCCAAAAAAATTCACCTGGCACTATTCACGTGAACAATGTCAGGTGAATGATTCTCGCGTTGCCAGGTGAATTATAATTCACCTGGCATGGGCACTGTTGTGAACAGTGCCCAGGTGAATTGCACGAGAAGCAGCTCCCAGCTGTTGTGTGCGAAACGACGGTTTGAGGAAAAAATTTATAAGTCCCACCAAACAGTAAATTGCTTTTTTCTTACGCAGTTTGCTTTAAAAGCTAAAGCTACCGCGTAAACAAACACCCATAAGAAGGAACAGCTAAATGTATGTAACCGTAGAGTATAAATATCTTCAAAATGCTTATGGATTTACAAGTAAGTGTAAATTTATTCCCTTGTATGGATTTACAGTCTTTCAGTAACTTTCCTTGTGAATATCTTCAAAACGCTTATGGGTTATTGAGCTCACATCTTGGCAAAGAGTCTGCCTTGATCAGAGCTTACATATCTCAAACCTTCCTCTGGTTAAAAAGATTACACTCAACAGTAAAAGAGTTCCGCCATGAGGTTTGTACTAATCTAATGCCTTCTTGATTTTGTACAATAATCTCTTACCTTGTTTTCCTTATGATAAATCTCTAGTTAATTATTATTTTGCTAGATGTTGTGCTATTTAAAAGTTTTTTACTGGTCAAAATTTGTTGTTAATGATAGATTAGAGAGCTTACCAAATTGAGATTAACACAAAACAATTCAGCCATTAAATGAGTATTCTATAAAACTACTTTCCTCGAACCAAGCAATTTTCAAGAACCAACTCTCTATGACAAGTAATGTTCTCAAGAACCAAGCAATTTTCCTTGAATATTTTTATTAGACTGACTATAAATTGATTTGAAATACAAACTTTATCTACTAATTTTAGATAGTTGTAAACTACTTCCTTGATTAGTTCATTTAGTCATTTTAATCTCATCTAATTGTAAATAATTAAAAAACATATAATTCATCATTACATTTATAAAAAGTACTAGTAATATTGACAATAAAAGCACAAAAATGTTGACAATAAAAGTCAAATTCTAAATAATCATATACCTTGACCATAAAAATCAAATTCTAAATAACTGTTAAAATAGCTTTTTTTACTTTGCTCGGTCCAACAGAAACGTTAAAAGAGAAGGTAAATAATCATACACGTGTTTTTTTTTTAAAGCAAAAAAAAATTAAAAAAAAAATACAGTTGG
>Ga0307515_10001860_pt1 | contig 46999 bp, 46 predicted proteins | sample 17_EM_MG_FD_194513 | JGI IMG/M metagenome (GOLD analysis project Ga0307515, IMG submission 194513) | Populus trichocarpa ectomycorrhiza microbial communities from riparian zone in the Pacific Northwest, United States - 17_EM | ecosystem: Host-associated > Plants > Roots > Unclassified | place... | reverse complement strand
GTCAAGTATTTATACATTCTGTAATTTAGCGGCTGATTAATTAAGCAAATTTACGGATAAATGAGCATTGCAGATAATATCAAAAGCTTAAAAAAAGAAACGGAGGCTGGCAAGGTAATATTGTTAGCCGTATCGAAAACAAAACCCGCTGCCGAAGTGCAGGAAGCATACGATGCCGGGCAACGTTTATTTGGCGAAAACCAGGTACAGGAACTGGTTGAAAAACAGGAGCAATTGCCTAAAGATATCGAATGGCACCTGATTGGCCACCTGCAAACCAATAAGGTAAAGTACATAGCGCCTTTTGTAAGCATGATACAATCTGTTGATAGTGTGAAGCTGCTGCAGGAGATAAACAAACACGCCCAAAAAGCCAACCGGGTAATTGATTGCCTGCTGCAAATTTATATTGCCGATGAGGAAACCAAATTTGGGCTGGGTTTTGATGAAGCGATAGAATTGTTGCGATCAGATGAATTTGCCGGTTTCAAAAATATCCGCATTCGCGGCTTAATGGGTATTGCCACCAATACCGATAACGAAAAGCAGGTAACAGACGAATATTACGAACTAAAAACCTTTTTTGACGGAATAAAAGTGAGCTATTTCAGAAAAGATGATAGTTTTAACATTTTATCGATGGGCATGTCGTCCGACTATAAAATAGCTATCGAGCAAGGCAGCAATATGGTACGCCTGGGCAGCACTATTTTTGGCACACGAGTGGTGAAGCATTGGAAGAATAATTAGTTGGTGAGTGGTGAATTGTGAGTAGTGAGTAGTGAGTAGTTGGACGGCCGAAATTAATTTAGATGAGTTGAACTAATAATGACAGCGAAGCGCAATGATTTAATGACGCGCAGCTAATGACTAAATAATGAACATAAATATAAAAGTTGCCACCGTTGACGATTGCCCGCGGCTGATGGAACTGGTGCATGAGTTGGCCCTGTTTGAGCGGGCGCCGGAGGAAGTAACCGTTACTTTAGACGAATTTATTGATGCCGGTTTTGGTGCCAAACCTGTTTGGAAGGCCTATGTGGCCGAAGTTGACGGGTTGATAGTAGGCTTCGCGCTTTACTATATCCGCTACTCTACCTGGAAGGGCTGCCGCCTGTACCTGGAAGATTTAATTGTTACCGAAGCCTATCGCGGCCAAAAAATTGGCAAGCTTTTGCTGGACCGATTGATGATAGAAGCCAAAGAACTTGGCTTTAGTGGTATGGTTTGGCAGGTATTGGACTGGAACGAACCAGCTATTAACTTTTACAAGAAATACGAAGCTAATATTGAAAGCGGATGGCTTAATGTATCGTTGTCGAAGGAGCAATTGGAGAAGTATTAGCAAACCGGCGTTGCATGGCGGCGAAGACTCACCCGGCTACGCTGCGCTGGCCACCCTCTCTTCGGCTTCGCCGGAAAGAGGGGCTTGAATACAGATAAATCACTGGCAATAAGTAACATTAGTTAACTTTCAAGCCCCTCTTTCCACCGCAGGTGAAGAGAGGGTGACGGGCGAAGCCTCGTCGGGTGAGTCTTAGCCAGCGTTCAAAAACAATGCCCTTGTAAAACCAAACAAGCTATTGGTGTATTAAGCTATATAAAACAACATCTAACATGAAAACCATCAGTAAGCTTTGTTTTATTTTAGTTGGATTTACGTTTGCATCATGCCAATGGAGCGTTAAACCCAAAGAGGATAAGGAGGTTTTTAAAGATACACTACGGTATTCAACAAATGGCCTTACAACCTTTCCTGCTACCTTGCCAGGGCAGCCTGCAAATCATAAGGATACTGTCGTTAAAGCCAGCTATGTAGTTTTTGATGGGCAACCAAGGCTTAATGATTCGGTTATGCAAAAGTTATCGGGCATTTTTACTAATGGCAATGCAGATATTAAATACCTGCGCAGCGCGTCCAAATTTTTACAGGCGTATGCCGATTATCTTAAAAAACACGCCGGGTGGACGGTACATGCATACGCCAAAGTACTCATGCAGGATTCAAGCATTACCACCCTCGAAGTTGGCGGATACACCTACCAGGGCGGCGCACATGGATCATCAGGTACCTATTTTATCAACTGGAATACCAAAGCCAACAGAAGCATCACCTTAAACGATCTTTTTGTTGATGGTTATACTAATAAATTAAAGGCCATTGCCGAAAGCATTTTCAGGAAAGATGAAAAGCTAAGCGATACCTCGTCTTTAGCCCGTGACTATTTTTTCAAGGACAATAAATTCGCGCTGAACGACAATTTCTCGGTTACGCCGATAGGGCTTAAGTTTGTTTACAATCAGTACGAAATTAAGCCTTATGCTGCCGGGATAACAGCGTTGTTTATACCCTATTCACAAATTAAATCATTACTCCGGCCAAATTCGGTTGTGGGTAAATTCATTAAATAAATGCTTGTATTTAAATTCGGAGGGGCATCAGTTAAGGATGCCAATGGTATTATTAATCTGGCCAATGTTGTTAAACAATACGATGGCCAGCAATTACTTATCGTGGTATCGGCCATGGGCAAAACCACAAACGCGCTGGAGAAGCTCACTAAAGCTTATGTAGATCAAACTGAGGATATGCACAGTATCTTCGACAGCATCAAACAATATCACTTTGATATTTTACATGAGCTGTTTGATACTAACGATCCTGTTTTTGACGATGTTGCCAATACTTTTGTGGAGATTGACTGGGCCATTGAAGATGAGCCGCACGATAGCTACGATTTTATTTACGACCAGATTGTATCCATAGGCGAACTGGTATCAACCCGCATTGTATCTGCTTACCTGAACAAAGCCGGCATAAAAAGCCAATGGCTTGATGTGCGCGGCTATATCCATACCGATAACAGCTACCGCGAGGGCATTGTACAATGGGATAAAACGCGGGCAAGCATCGGCAAGGATATTCCCGCTATGTTGCAAAAAGGCGCGGTGGTAACACAGGGTTTTTTGGGCGGCACATCCGAGAATTTTACCACTACCTTAGGCCGAGAAGGATCCGATTACACCGCATCCATCTTCGCCTCTTGCCTGGATGCCGAATCGGTTACTACCTGGAAAGATGTTCCTGGCATCCTGAATGCCGACCCCAAATATTTCCCCGATACCGTAAAGTTTGATGAGCTATCTTATACTGAAGCCATCGAGATGACCTATTACGGCGCCAGCGTTATCCACCCAAAAACAATAAAGCCTTTACAAAACGCCAAAATACCTTTGCTGGTGAAACCATTTACCCATCCTGATGCCCCCGGCACCGTGATTAAAGAAGATGGCATCAACAAGTTTGAAAAGCCTGTTATCATCCTGAAACAAAACCAAGTGCTGCTTTCCATTTCGCCTATTGATTACTCATTTATATCCGAAGATCATTTGAGCGGCATCTTCGGCTTGTTTGCCCAAAACCAGGTAAAAGTAAATGTAATGCAAACCTCGGCCCTTAGTTTTACGGTTTGTTTTGATTTGAGTGAAGAACGTTTTGAAAAACTGATAACCACCCTTAAACAGGAGTTTAAAGTAAAATACAACAGTGGTTTATCGCTGATCACCATCAGGCATTACGACGAAAATTCGCTGAAGGAATTAACGGCAGGCAAAACGATCTTACTGGAACAGATCAGCAGGAATACGGCACAGATGGTGGTGCGGTAACATATTTTTCTGAGCGACAATGCATTCATCGGCACAAATTGGCGCCTCGCCGATACAATGCCCTTTATAATATGTTGCTTTGGTACTTTTAGGTAAATAAAGGGTTAGTAATTAAAACATTCATCAAAAAACTTAAAATTATGGGATTAGGAGCACCTGAGATAATACTCATCATTATTGCAGTATTGTTATTGTTTGGCGGCAAAAAAATTCCTGAGCTGATGCGCGGCATGGGTCAGGGCTTAAAAGCATTCAACGATGGTAAAACCGAAAAAGACGCAGCCATTAAAGAATAATTTAACTTAAAAAAGGAAAACACGGTAAAACCTGTTACTGTATTATACTATCCGCATAAACAAGGTGTGGACACATCTTTTTACAAAGGAAAATTGTCATTTCGATAGAGCAAGGGAGGGCAAAGAGCGGTGGAGCGAAAGAGAAATCTTCGACGATTTGCATACACTTGGCATCTTCGCATAGCATATCGTCGAAGATTTCTCCTCACCGCCCGCGCTCAATTCCCACTCTGGTTCGTTCGAAATGACAACTGGTTTTATTAATTGATGTTATCCGTATAAACATACAAGGCTACCATGGGACACATCTTTTTAACAAAGGAAAATTGTCATACGACGAGCAAGGGAGGGCAAAGAGCGGAAGCGCGAAAGAGAAATTATCTCTTGAGCGCAGCGAAAAACCCTAAAACGCCCTGCATCATAACCAATTATCGCAATGCAAGGCGTTTAAGATTTTTCGCTACGCTCAAGAAATAGTTTCTCCTCCCCCCTCCTGCTTAACCCACCTCTGGTTCGTTCGAAATGACATTTTTTTATTTTACTCCATTTCCAAAACCAGCATCACCGCGCTATTGCTTAAAGCTTCCATATCAGCTTCTTCCAGGCCCCACAAAGCAAGGCCATCGCGTTCATGCATCAGGCGGCCTTGCAGCTCAAAGGCGCCGGCAATTACAAAAGCGTAAAACAATGAACCAGGCGCTTTCAGGTGATAAAGCGCATCCGCACGTCCATCAAACCGGCCGATGTGCAGGTTAAATGGCAGCTTGAATAATGTGGGGATAATCCCTATCAATTCATTTTGCCTGCCCTCAAAATCAAAGCTGAAGGTTTGCTTAAAAAACGGGAACACTTCGGTGTCAGCGTCTATCTGTAGCTGCAAAAAGTTAACCCAATCGCTTTGATAGGGGTTATTTAAAGTTAAAATATCGCCGCTGTTTGCATAATTAACATACACCTCGCCTACATCAACCACTGTACTTTTCCCTTCGGCATCTTCAACAAGCAAGGCGCCGGTTACCGGCACTACTACAAAATAGCAGGGGTTTTGCACCTGTATAGTGATTGATTTGCCGGCAGCCAAAATCTCGTCGTTAAATACATGCAAGGGGCCAAAGGCTTTGCGGTGCTCATTAAAATGCCCATCGTAATTGAAAGTACTGTACCGCCTTACGGTATCATTTTCGGTAATAACCCGCTGATCGGCAAGGTGTATCTGCCCGGGTGATATCTTTTCCATGCTATTACAGTTTTTTTAGTGAATGGATATTTACATATGGCGGCAACTTAAACAGGTTGCTCAGCGCTTCATCATCAGTGGCTGCTTCGGGCCGGTAATCGGCTAGCAGCAAAAAATCGGCAATAGTATCGTGCCAAACCAGCGTATCCGTATAAAAATTAACAGCCACCTGGTGCCGGGCCTGGTCGCAGATGTCGGAACTGATAATCTCGAACTGAAACTTATTGAACTTTAAAAACCGTTTACCTACATTATTAAGCAAATCGGGCACAATACCATTTAGCTGCTGCAAATACCCGGTTATTGCCGGGGTAACCATGCCGACAAGCCTTTGCGCATTTGGTACGTGCTTTAGCAAGTCGGCATAGCTGGTAAAGGCGGTACCGTGGCTGTAATTCTGGGCCTGCATTTTAAACTCCATGTACGATGACTCAAACACCAGCTTATCCCAATGCTTAGCTGAGTTTATATCAATAATTTTTCGGTAACAAAGTGTAATTACGCGGGTATCCATTTTATTATTGAATTAAGCAGGCACACTCATGCTGATAGCTAATACAAAGCCGGCTGTTGTACTGCCGGTTACGGTAGCCAGTTCAAGGGTATAACCATCACTAAATACGCCATCGGTAGCATTGTAGGTGTAACCACTCAATCCTTTAGTATAACCTGCAACAGCGGCCAAAGCAGTGCCTGTGCCTTCAGGAAAGGCAATTTGTGTAACTTTTAATGATGTACCTGCCGAGTTATAAATGTGTACATGAATGTGCGTGGCGCGGCCGGTGTACCAGCCCGGGAAAATAGAGGTAAAAGTAACCAGCCCGCTGGAGTTTGTAGTTTGCCTGCCACGTAAAAAATGTACCGAAGTATAATTGGTAGATTGTGTGCCGCTGCCGCCATATTCCGAATAATTACCTTCGGCATCGCAATGCCAGATATCAACTAACGCGCCCGACAGTGCATTGCAGCTGTTATTGCTGTTGTTAACGGTAATATTAACAGTCATTTTGTAGCCGGTACGGTCGCTGGTGATATCGCTGCGCACGTATGATGCCGGCGAATGGGTTGGGTAAGGCCCCTCGGTTTCGGTTTCAATAACACTGCACCCGGATGATGATGACGAGCCTGTAGTAGTGTCCGTTGTTGTTGTGGTGGTTGTCGTCGGCGTAACTGTTGAATCTTTTTTACAGGCTTCAACCAATACCGAGGTAGACACCGCGCCTATCATCAGGCTTTTTAAGAAATTTTTACGTTCCATGATTTTATTTATTTAGGGGTATGATATAAGTTCTGTTGATTGTTGATCAAAAGTAACCGCCTGTTGCAGCTGAGCTCATGATGTGTCGGTAAGCGGCGGTTTTGTGTCGATGAACGTGAGATCAGCCTTCAAAGAGATCGCTGGGATTGTGAAGCAAGTGGGAATAGTTAGATTAGCAGATTAAATTATGGACGTGATAAAAAGGCTCAAAGTAACAATTGTTGGTTGTACCGATTATGACAACTACCCGGGATGGGTTAGGTGTTGCTTTTATGATATATATAATAACCTACATTTTATAGAGGAAAAAATACCCGTTATCACAGAACTAGATTTGAATAAAGACAGTGAATATCCTCAAATAAGCGATATTCCCTGCGAGGTTATAAATTGGGAGAATGATATCGTAACGGTAGATATAAGTACACCATTTGGAATTGAAGATGAAAATGGAGAAACCATTTTCATGGTATATGCCAGGCAGATAGAATAATCCAAATTAATCAAAAACATAACATGGAATTTCAATCAAAACACCTGAGCATAAAAAATAGTATATTGGGCTTGACAAGTTACATCATTAGCATTCTCCTATGAGGCAAATTTTCCGGACAAGTGTTTTGATATTAATTGTATTTCAGGCTTTTTTTACGCTTAAGATCAACACCGCTTCGGCCCAGCTACGCACACCGAAGTTTGATGATGATATCATGATCGATTTGCAGGAGCACCGCACCCCGCCGCAAACCGGTTTTTTCCTATTCATGAGCAATCACCTGGATTATGGAAATATTGGCGTACCTGCCGGGCTACTGGTTGGCGGCATTATCAGCAACGATAAGGCGATGCGCCAAAATGCTTTATACGTGGCCAGTAGTACCGCCATATCCGCCGGCCTAACCCAGCTTATAAAAATACTGGTAAAACGGCCACGGCCATTTGTTCAAAACATCCATATTACCCCTGTTTACCGGCCCGGAAGCTACTCTTTCCCATCGGGACATAGCTCATCATCGTTTGCAACGGCCACGGCTTTATCAGCGGCTTATCCTAAATGGTATGTCATAGTGCCTGCGTACTTGTGGGCAGGGTCAACAGCGTATTCCAGGATGTACCTTGGCGTACATTACCCAACAGATGTAGCTACAGGCGCAGGTTTGGGAGCTGCGAGTGCATTGCCGATGTTGTTTTTGAAGAAGTAGATTCCGTTTAGTTTCATTGGTTTATAAATAGTATATTCGTTATGTAATTTTTACCAATTGTAATTTAATGAATAACCTCGTAATAACGTCTTCTGTAACTCCAAGCCAACAAGTAAAAGACATCATCAAAGAGTTTTTAAATCAGTTTAATCCATTAGAATCGTTGAATGGGGGAAATGTTCTTTTGTTGTATGACGAAAGGAGCAAGGCGTATTATTCTCCTTGTCATTTAAAGGCCGTCGACTTTTGTGATTTTTGTGACTTTAATGCTACCATAGATGGGAGTGAGGAGGATGAACTATATAAATTAAATCGTGACATAACTGAAAATGAAAGTGCCTATAACACAATGGTTGTTGATGCTAAAGCAGGACGAACATTTGAAGACATAGTTGTCGAATATGATAAAAGTTATAATCCAGATATGCCACTTAAAATATATGGTGGACAACATAGAATAAAAGCAATTATAAGTACAAAAAGCAATAAGCCAGATATTTATCATGGATTTAGAGTGTATTTTGGTTTAACGAAGCAACAAAAAGTAGAGATTGCAACTATAAATAATACGTCGATAACAGTATCAAATGATCTTTTGGATCGAATGAAAGAACAGTTATTGGGATCTGAATTAAGAGATTACTGCCAAGAAGTAGGGTTGTTAGGATCAAATCAAGATTTTTCCGATAAAAAAGATTCCGTAATTCCGACTGTTAGAGTCGCAAGGACTTTTGTGGTAAACTACATAAAAGGAAAAAACTCTTCAGCTTTTGATTTTCATATGCCTTTGGTCTGTAAATCGGGAGGTATTGATGAGGATTACATAAAAGTAAGAGAGATAATAGACTGGAACGATATCGATTTTATCGAGGCGGGTAAACAATTCTCAACTTTACATAATACCCAAAGATCCAAGGTAACTGGCCGGAAAGGTGATAATTATGCACAGTTTGCTGGTAAGGCTTTGTCATTGGCGGTTGTTGCCAGTTGGAGTTATGCGGCGGGAAACTATTCAAAAGATAAGCCCAAATTAAGCGTTTTATATTCAATTACATCAAATTTAGGTACTGGAGAAGATCCTCTAAATGCAAAAGCATTATCCGAAGCAAGATTTAAAGGGATTGATCCAGATACTTATAGAGGCCTGGGAGCGAGAAATAGTTCAGACGAATTAGGGAGAATGCTTGAAGTCTTTACGGTTTTAGTCGAAAAGGCGACTGAAAAGAAAATAACAAAGAATCTGGCAAATGCTGCTATACAAAGTTATGAAGCGAAAAAGGCTACAAATAACGCACTTAAATCTTTAGCTAAAATTTAATGTTTGAGGATTATATTCAAGACGCATATTCTTTTTATGGATTAGCTGAAAGTGCTGGAAATGAAAGAGAGGCTAAAAAATTCTATCGTGCTGCTGTATTTTGCGCTGCATCTTCAATGGAGGCTTTTATGAATTTCATCGGAGACACCTTTAAACAGGGAGATAACTTAGATAAAAACGAACTTGCTTTTATTACTGACAAAATCTTAGAGTTTTCGCCATCCAAATTGAAGGTGCTGGAAAAAATAAAATTCAATCCCATCGACGAAAAAGTAAAATTTATCATAAAAAGATTTAACGTGGGTCTTGATTTTTCGTCATCCTCTGAATGGACAAACTTTCTAATATTTAAAGATTTAAGAGATGGATTGATTCACCCTAAAAGCATTTATGATGAGCGTTTATTATCTGATTATAAATTAAGTATAAAGAAAGGACTTAATTCAATTATAGATTTAATTAACCTAATCTCTTTAAAATTATTTTCTAAGCCATTACGCAAGAGTGTCGCGGAATTAAAAGTTTAATCGATTAGTGTAATGTAGCTACATCATCTGTAATCTGAAATCTGCACATTTTTTCCCTATATTCGTCCCCAATAAAGTTCTTTACTTTTTTTCTGCAGAGTGGTTCCCGGTGTTTAAAGCACAGGGATTAATAAGGAACCGTGTGTAAATCACGGGCTGTCGCGCAACTGTAAGTAACACAAAAGGTTGTTGCCTTTAACAATGTCCATTGATCGCCAAAGCGCGATTGAGAAGGACGGCAACAATGTTACAAGCCAGGATACTTGCCCCTATGTAACAGACAATGCTTTCGCGCAATGAAGCAGTAGTCGAAGAAAAAAGAATAGCTGTACCGACCTTTCACAGGCCTGTAAGTTATGCTTTTGCCTTTTATTACCATTTACTCCGAAAGCATACCGAAAACCGTAAGGAGCATTAAGCCAAATTAATGTTTAACCAAAAACGTTTTAGCGTATGCTCAAAAACAATCTCGGGTACCCACGTGTAGGTGCCCACCGTGAACTTAAAAAAGCCAGTGAACAATACTGGGCCGGTAAAATTACCCATAACGATTTGTTTGCCGCCGCACGGCAAATTCGCCTGCAAAACTGGCAAACCCAGGTTGATGCCGGTATCGACCTCATCCCCTGTAACGATTTCAGCTTTTATGACCAGGTGCTGGATACCTCGCTTATGCTGGGCAATATCCCCGAGCGTTATACCCCTGTTTTAACCCAAAACAAAGCCAATACCGAGATCGACCTGTATTTTGCCATGGCCCGCGGTTATCAAAAAGATGGCCTTGATGTTACAGCCATGGAAATGACCAAGTGGTTTGATACCAACTACCACTACATTGTACCGGAGTTTGTACAAAACCAACAGTTTAAACTATTTAGCGAAAAAGTGTTTGACGAGTTTATCCTGGCCAAACAACATACCCGCAACATACCAAAACCGGTATTAATTGGCCCGGTATCTTATCTTTTACTGGGTAAAGAAAAACAACCCGGTTTTGATAAGATAGACCTGGTCAAGAAACTGGTACCTGTTTACATCGAGGTATTAAAACGGCTGGCAAGTTATGGTGCTATCTGGGTACAGCTTGATGAGCCTTTCCTGGCGCTTGACCTTACCGACAAAGAAAAGGCTGCTTATGCTTACGCCTATATGGAGATCAGGAAACAATGCCCCGGCATTAAAGTATTGCTTACTACCTATTTCGAAAGCCTGCACGAAAACACCGAACTGACCGTAACGCTGCCGGTAAGCGCCATTCATGTTGATTTGGTGCGTGCGCCCGATCAATTGTATAAAGTGCTCACCGTTTTGCCCGATAGCCTGATCTTATCATTAGGCGTTGTTGATGGCCGCAACATCTGGAAAAACGATTATGTACGCTCGTTAACCCATGTAAAAAAAGCAATTGCCGTATTGGGCTCCGATAGGGTAATGATAGCGCCAAGCTGCTCGTTACTGCATACCCCGTTCGACCTGGAACTGGAAACTGCCATCGTTCCCGAGATAAAAAACTGGATGGCCTTTGCCAAGCAGAAGCTGAATGAAATAAACGAGCTGGCGCAGATCATCGGCGGCAATAATGAATTGCTGCAAAATAACCTGCGTGCCATTACCAGCCGCAGCCTGTCAAAACTCATTCATAAACAGGATATCAAACAACGCGTGGCAGCCATAACAGATGGCGATGCGCAGCGCGAAAGCGGATTCATCACCCGCCAGAAAATTCAGCAGCAACGCTTTAAACTACCACTGTACCCTACAACTACCATAGGATCGTTCCCGCAAACTGATGAGATCCGCTCGTTAAGAGCAAGGCTAAAAAAAGGTGAGCTAACGGAAGCCCAATACGATGCCGAAATTGAGAAAGCAACTATTGATGCCATCCGCTGGCAGGAACAAATTGGCCTGGATGTACTGGTACACGGCGAATTTGAACGTAACGATATGGTTGAATACTTTGGCGAACGTTTGGATGGGTTCCTGTTTACCAAAAATGGCTGGGTACAAAGTTATGGCAGCCGGTGTGTTAAACCGCCGGTGATTTATGGCGATATAAGCCGCCCCGCGGATATGACCGTTAGGTGGAGCAGCTTTGCGCAGCAAAATACCGATAAGCTGATGAAAGGTATGCTTACCGGCCCGGTAACCATTTTACAATGGTCGTTTGTACGCGATGACCAGCCCCGGTCCGAGACTACCAACCAGATAGCATTGGCCATCCGCGACGAGGTTGTGGCCCTTGAAGCAGCCGGCATTAAAGTGATCCAGATTGATGAGCCCGCTATTCGCGAAGGTTTGCCTTTACGTAAAAAAAACTGGCAAAACTATCTCGATTGGGCGGTAAAAGCCTTCCGCATTTCGGCAAGCGGCGTTCGTGACGAAACGCAGATCCATACGCACATGTGCTACAGCGAATTTAACGACATTATGGGCAGTATTGCCGATATGGATGCCGATGTGATCACCATTGAAACTTCGCGTTCGCAAATGGAGCTGTTGGCCGCCTTCGCCGATTTTAAATATCCAAATGAAATTGGCCCTGGTGTTTATGATATCCACTCGCCGCGCGTACCTACCGTTGATGAAATGGTAAGCCTGCTGGAAAAAGCATCCGAATTGTTGCCCGCCGGCAATTTATGGGTTAATCCCGACTGCGGATTAAAGACCCGTAAATGGCCCGAAACACAGGTGGCGCTCATAAATATGGTGGCCGCAGCGAAACATCTTAGGGCTTTAGTTGTAGAAACAACAGTATCCTGACAGGTAAAAACAGGCAATTTGCGTATACTTGCCTGTTTTTTCAGATTTTTGGCATTTTATGAGATTAAAAAGTAACGCGGTAATTACAGGGGTTGGGGGTTTTGTTCCGGATAATATATTAAGTAACAGTGATTTAGAGAAGATGGTTGATACAAACAGCGATTGGATTATTTCACGTACCGGTATTAAAGAACGAAGGATTTTAACCGACCCAACGCTTGCCACATCTGATATGGCTGTTGCCGCTGTGAAAAATTTATTAGAAAATACAGGCATTTTAGCAGAAGAAATTGATTGCCTTATTATAGCTACATCAACGCCCGATCACCTGCTTTTATCAACCGCAAGCATTGTGTGCGATAAGGTTGGCTTAAGCAATGCCTGGGCTACCGATGTTAATGCTGCCTGCAGTGGTTTTTTATATGCATACACACTTGGTGCAAGCCTGGTGGAAAGCAACCGCTACAAAAAAGTAATTGTAATTGGTGCCGACCAAAACAGCGCCATCATCAACTATAAAGACCGTAATACCTGTATTCTGTTTGGTGATGGAGCAGGTGCTGTTTTATTAGAGCCAACAACAGAAGACATCGGCTTGGTCGACAGCGTTTTTAAAACCGACGGCCACGGCCGCGAGTACCTGCTGGTACCTGGTGGCGGTTCAAAAATTCCGGCTACTGTTGATTCTGTTGAGGCTAATCAGCATTACATTCGCCAGGAAGGCAGGATTGTATTTAAGGCGGCCATTAAAGGCATGACAGAAACCTGTACCGAGGTATTAAAACGCAACGATACGACGATAGCTGATGTAAACTGGCTGATACCTCATCAGGCTAATTACCGCATCATCCATGCCGTTGGCGAAAACCTGGGCTTACCGGAAGAGCGCGTTAAGGTAAATATCGATAGGTATGGTAATACTACAGCGGCCACAATCCCACTTTGCCTTTGGGATTTTCAAGACGATTTTAAACACAACGACAACGTTATTTTTACAGCCTTTGGCGCCGGGTTTTCCTGGGGCGCTACCCTGTTAAAGTGGGGTACGTTGAGGAAAGCGTAAGGTAATTCAAAATCATATAACAACGGGCCTGTTATCCTGAGCCTGTCGAAGGACGCGCGGAGAGGCCTTAGCCCACTATGCTTCGACAGGCTCAGCATGACAGGCTTTTTAATATTTGTTCACTCCATGACCATCGAAGAAAGAATAAAAGCATCAGAAACACGCATCTTTAAAACCGTGTTCCCTAATAATACCAACCATTACGATACGCTTTTTGGCGGCTCGGCCATGGCTATGATGGACGAGGTGGCGTTTATAACTGCTACCCGCTTTACACGTAAAAGAATGGTTACGGTATCATCCGACAGGATAGATTTTAATAAACCTATCCCTGCGGGTACCATTATAGAACTGGTGGGTACTGTATCGCACATTGGCAATACCAGTATGAAGGTTTTGGTGGAGATTTTTATAGAAGAGATGTACTCCTTTGTGCGCGAAAAGGCCATCACCGGTACATTTACCTTTGTGGCTATTGATGAGCATAAGCACCCGGTGAAGGTTGTGGATTAACGCGCGATTCAAAAGTTTTTTGTAAATTTACAATAACGGTAAAAACTAATAGCTATGAGTGAATTAGAAGTGCTTGAAAATGTTGGATCAAATGCTGTCCATCGCCTTCGTGCAGAAACATTAAATGCGGGCCAGCCTTTTATGATCAATGTTGCCGACTTACCTAAGGACCAATGTTATCTTGAATATCCCGATCATTCCATTCATTTAGTGTCATATATAAAGGGCAAAAATGATTTTGTTTCTCTAAAAAAACTATCATCAAAAGATGGTACGCTATTGCGAAAACGCTTAGGTTTGGTTTAAACTCCAATTAATGCCAACACTTTATTTGATAACCGGCTCCAATGGTGCAGGAAAATCAACTTTCGGACCTGATTATTTTCCGAAAGAGATAACGGATCATTATCGTGTCTTTGATGGCGACAAGTTATATATGTCCAAAAGCAAGGAGCTTTTTCCATCTATAACAAAGTCGCCAAAAGAAGCCAAAAGATTAGCAGGTGAATTTGTGATGGAGACACTTACACAGTTAATTGAAGAGGCATTAGCCAATAGAGATAATTTTGTTTACGAAAGGCATTTTCCGAGTTACGCTACATGGGATTTTCCGAAGAGATTTAAAAAAGAAGGGTAGACCCTTGTAATGCTTTTTCTCGGTTTATCGGATGTTGATATTTCAGAGATGCGCGTCGGTATCCGAACCAAAAAAGGAGGCCACAATGTACCAAAATGGGATATTGAAAATAACTTTTACGGAAATCTTGAAATGTTGAATGAACATTATCAGATTTTAGATCATCTGCAGATCATTGATACATCGGAATTTTTACCTAAACCACTGGCCGCTTTTAAGGGAAAAAATGTGATTTCCAGTATTGGCACAGATAATTTACCACACTGGTTTACAACCTATCTCCCATTGCTAACACAAGCTATAAAAACATTTCACTTACCCCAAAGTTAATCTATTCGCGTCAATCTACGTTTTCAATAATTTACACAGCTATCAATTGTTAATAACGCTGATAACATTGCCTGTTTAAAGCCAATTAAGTTTTATAATTTAGTCGCTTATAAATCTGCACATCAGCTTCATGAACAAAAAAATAGCAACCTTATTAATGGCGTTGGCACCATTCACGGCCTTTTGTCAGCAAAACTTAAAACTTTGGTATAAGCAACCCGCAAAAGTTTGGACAGAGGCCCTGCCATTAGGCAACGGACGACTGGGTGCTATGGTATTTGGCCGCGTAGGCCGCGAACTGATCCAACTAAATGAGGCCACTCTATGGACCGGCGGCCCCGTACGTACCAACGTAAACCCTAAAGCTTATGACAATTTGCTGCTGGCAAGGGAAGCGCTGCTAAAAAACGAAGATTATGCCCAGGCCAATGAGTATGCAAAAAAAATGCAGGGCTATTTCTCAGAATCCTATCTGCCGCTGGGCAATCTTACTATCACCCAGCAGCTGAAAGATACTATCCCAACAACCTACTATCGCGACCTGGACATTAGTAACGCGATTGCTACAACCCGTTACACAATCGATGGCGTAGAATATACCAGGCAAATCATCAGTTCGGCACCCGACCAGGTTATCGCTATCCGGTTTACAGCAAGCGAGGCCGGTAAATTGAATTTTACCTTAGGCACCGGTAATGGGTTAGCATATCAAAACGTTGTTGTATCCAACAACCAGATTTTAATGAAGGGACAAGCCCCCTCGCACCTACAGCCCAGTTACGTCAACTTAAAAGATACGCTTCCCCTTAATGATAAACCAGGTTGCCGCGGCATGCGCTATGAATTACAGATTAAAGCGCTGAGTAATGATGGATTGATAAATGCCGATACTACAGGCATCAGGGTAACAAACGCTACCGATGTTACTATTTACTTATCAGCAGCAACAAGTTTCAACGGCTTTGATAAATGCCCGGATGCAGATGGCAAGGACGAACATCAGCTGGCATCCGGTTACCTGGATGCTGCGGTCGAAAAGAGCTGGCCAACGTTGCTGGCCCGTCATTATGCCGATTACCATCAATATTTTAACCGGGTAGCCTTTAACCTCGCCGCACCTGTAAATGATAAAAACGCGTTGGTGCCAACAGACGAGCGGCTATTTAACTATTCGGAAGGGACTAAAGATCCTTCATTTGAAACCTTATATTTTCAATTCAGCAGGTATTTGCTGATCTCCTGCTCGCGCCCGGGCGGACCAGCGGCTAACTTACAGGGCATCTGGAATAAGGAGATCCGGCCGCCGTGGAGCTCAAATTACACTACTAATATTAACGTGCAAATGAACTATTGGCCGGCAGAGGTGGCCAATCTGTCGGAAATGCAATTACCTTTTATAAGCTTTATTAAAAACGCCGCCGTTACGGGCCAGGTTACAGCCAAAGAATTTTACCATACCCGGGGCTGGGCGGTGCACCATAACAGCGATATCTGGGCCTTATCAAACCCGGTTGGCGATATAGGGCATGGCGACCCGATGTGGGCCAACTGGACAATGGGATCGCCATGGCTATCGCAGCATTTATGGTGGCATTACCAGTTTACAAACGACAAGGCCTATCTTAGGGATACCGCCTACCCGCTCATGAAAGGTGCTGCCCATTTTTGTATGGACTTTTTGGTGCCTTACAAGGGCTACCTGGTTACTGCCCCTTCTCTATCGCCCGAGAATAGTTTTATTGATGATAAAGGCAAACAAGGTACCGTATCTGTAGCCACAACCATGGATATGGCCATTATCTGGGATTTATTTACCAATGTGATAGATGCCGCCGGCCAATTAGGCACAGATAATGCTTTCCGCGATTCGGTGATTGCCTACCGCAAGCAATTATACCCGCTGCACATCGGCAAAAAAGGAAACCTTCAGGAATGGTATAAGGACTGGGAAGATACCGATCCGCACCATAGGCATGTATCACATTTATTCACCGTATTCCCGGGCCATGAGATCTCTCCTATCGAAACGCCGGAACTTGCAGCAGCCGCAAAAAAAACGCTGGAACTTAGGGGAGATGCCGGTACCGGCTGGAGCCTGGCCTGGAAAATTAATTTTTGGGCCCGATTGCTTGATGGTAACCACGCCTATAAAATGATCCATTACCTGTTAAAGCTCACCGGATCGTCAAAAACCAATTACGCCAATGGCGGCGGTTCATATGCCAATTTGTTTGATGCGCATCCGCCGTTCCAGATAGATGGCAACTTTGGGGCATTATCCGGCATGTGCGAAATGCTGGTTCAAAGCCAGTCGGGCGAGATTAGCCTGCTACCCGCCATCCCTGACGCCTGGGCCGAGGGAAATATCTCGGGCTTAAAAGCACGTGGCAATTTCGAGATAGCCATGCACTGGAAAAACAAGCAGATAGTTACCGCGTCAGTTTTATCAGTAACTGGCGGTATATGCAAACTGCGCACCGCTGCCCCGATAAAAATAACGGGGGTACAAGCCCGTTCTATAAAAACAGCAAACGGCTACTTAACCAGCTTTAATACAAAAAAAGGAATATTGTATAACATAACCGGCCCCAAAATTTAATCAACTTCACCCACACCGGAAACGGTAGCTTACTGACAAATAAAAACTGGGGAAATGACCAACGCTAAAACAAACCAACGACGCGATTTTATAAAAAAGGTTACTTTAACCGCATTAGGCTCCATTGCTGCGCCCCATGTTTTTGCCGCGCCTCTATCAAAAATAGTTAAAGTTGATAGCAGCCCTAAAACCATCCTTTTTCAGGGCGATTCCATAACCGATGGCGGCCGGTCATATGACAAGGACTGGAACCATATTATGGGCCAAAGCTTTCCGTATCTCATATCCGCCAGGCTTTGGTTTGATCATCCCGATCAGCAAATGATGTTTTTAAACCGTGGCATCAGCGGCCATACTGTACGGGATTTGCAGGCCCGCTGGCAAAAAGACACGTTGGATTTGAAGCCCGACATCCTGAGCATACTCATCGGTGTAAACGATGCACACCACGTAATCCATAACAATAATCCAACCACGGTTGATCAGTTTAGGGACGACTATGATGCCCTGCTTAATCAAACCAAAACTGCACTCCCCGATATAAAATTGCTGATTTGCGAGCCCTTTATTTTGCCTGTTGGCCAGGTGAACAGCGATTTAAAACGCTGGCAGGATGAAATAATTCCGCGACAATTGGTGGCTAAACAACTGGCGCAAAAACACAATGCCGTTTTTGTGCCTTTGCAAACTATCTTTAATGCGGCACTCAAAAAAGCGTCCGCCGAATTCTGGATCTGGGATGGCGTACATCCTATGCCAGCCGGGCACGAATTGATAGCCCGTGAATGGATTAAAGCGGCAAAAAAGAATTTTGGTTTCCCGGGATAATTAAACCGCGAACAACTGCCCCATATCTTTAAAAGCCTTAAACTCCAAAGCATTTCCGGATGGATCGAGGAAAAACATGGTGGCCTGTTCGCCGGGCAGGCCTTTAAAACGAATGTAGGGTTCAATAACAAATTTCACATTAAGGCTTTTTAATTTGACCTCCAGCGCAACCCAGTCATTCCATTCCAGTACCACACCAAAATGCGGTACGGGTACATCGTGCCCATCAACCGGGTTAAAATGATGTTTGGCATCATCAACCGGTTTAGGTTTCAGATGGATAACAAACTGATGGCCGTATAGGTTAAAGTCTGTCCAATTGGTATCGCTGCGGCCCTCGCCGCAGCCTAAAACTTCACGATAAAATTTGCGGGCCTCGTCCAGGTCATAAACCGGCACAGCAACGTGAAAAGGTGTTATTTTACTCATCTTTTAATAGTTTTAAGTATTGAGTTTTGAGTGGTGAGTTTTGAGTGGTGAGCCGAAAATTCTAAGTCTTAACTTATGGAAAACTTGCCCCTACCAAAACCAATTCCACCCTTACTCAAAACTCCGAACTCAAAACTCAAAACTTCATCAATGTAATCCCTTCCGTTTCAATAATCCCCCCGTGGTATCATCCACGCTTTGCTGTACGATGAATGCTTTCGGATCAATCCGGAGGATAGTTTGTTTTAATGACGGGATTTCCAACCGGGTGGCAACGGTAAAAATAATATCCCGCGGATCGTTTACGTGGCCGTCCTTGCCGTAGCCGCTTTTACCCTGGTAAATAGTAACACCCCTGCCAAGGGTAAGCGTAATTGCCCGGCGAATGGCTTCACTATGAGTAGATACTACAGTGATGCCCGAATACTGCTCAATACCATTCAAAATAAAATCGATCATTTTGGCTGCAGCCATATAGGTTAATATAGAGTACATAGCCGGCTCAACACCCAGCAAAAAGGCGGCGAGCCCGAATATCACTACGTTCAGCAGCAAAATAAAATCGCTCACCTTTAACAGTTGGGTTCGTTTGCTAATGAGTACAGCCGCTATCTCGGTGCCGTCAAGTACGGCGCCGCCCCGCATGGCAAGGCCGCTGCCCGTGCCTATAAATACCCCGCCAAAAACCGCCGTAAGCAGCTTATCATGCGTTACATCCGGAAAATTGATAACCACCAGGCTTACCGATAACAGACCAATGGCAATGGTACTTTTTATGGCAAACCACAACCCCAGCTTTTTATAACCCAACCACAAAAAAGGAACATTGATTGCAAAAATAAGTGCCGAAATAGGAATAGGCGACAAATCTGCAACCAGCATTGATACACCCGTTACACCTCCATCAATAAAATGGCTCGATAACAGGAACCCCTTAAGGCCAAAACCGGCTGCTAAAATACCCAACCCGATAGCTATTGATTCTTTTATGGTCTTCATTACCTTCATGCCCAAATATAATTTATCCGGCGCTAAAATGGGTTTTAATAAAGAAGATAACCAGGAAAAAGGCTGGTTATTTTATCTGTTCAATGTCATAACCTGCCGTTATTTGAGATTCGGGGATTAGAATTTCGGATTTGTTCGGTTTTTGATTAGTTACTATCTAAATTTGAATTGACAATGGATAATAAACACGATATAACTTCATTAGAGGATATCAAGCTATTAGTCGACACCTTCTACACCAAAGTTGCCGAAGATGCCTTGCTTGGCCCTGTTTTTAGCGAACGTTTGGGTGATAACTGGTTGCCTCACCTGGAAAAAATGTATACTTTTTGGCAAACCTTGCTGTTGCAGGAGCATACATATAACGGCGCGCCGTTTCCGCCGCATGCAAGGTTACCCATTGACGAAAAGCATTTTAATGAATGGCTGAATATATTTACGGCTACTGTTGACGAACTTTTTGCCGGCGAAAAAGCCGGCGAAGCCAAATGGCGGGCCGGTAAAATGGCCGAAATGTTTCAATATAAAATAGCGTACTTTAAAAATAATCCATTTAATATTATTTAGCATTTTGTTAAGGCAGCTAATATGCGGGCTCATTTTAGTAATTTTGTTTTGTGCCGCCACCTGTTAAAAAAACACCTGCCAAAACCACAGCTCCGATCAAACGGAAATCTGCCGCGAAGAAAACAACCTCTTCAGGAATATCTAAAGGATGGATATTTGCTACTATTGGCTTATTACTCATCCTACTTTCGCCCTTTTACTACGGCTATGTTTTAAAAACAGCTACCGCCACCTGGCGATGGATCCTCGATTCAGGGGAGAATACCAATTACCGTACTTACAAAAATTTTGGTGTCAGGATCCCGGCAAATTACTCGGTACATGGTATTGACGTATCATCGTACCAGGGCAAAATAAACTGGCAAAAGGTAAAGGCCATGAACGAAGACGGAGTGCACATCAAGTTCGCGTTCATTAAAGCTACCGAGGGCATTTTAATGACCGACCCTTATTTCCAGCGCAACTGGCGCGAAGCCCCCAAGGCCGGAATTATTTGTGGTGCTTATCATTTCTTCCTGCCTCAAAAAAGCGGCTTATGGCAGGCCAAATTCATGCTCCAAACCGTAAAAATTGAGAAAGGCGACCTGCCTATGGTTGTCGATGTAGAAAAACTATACCGAACCACGCCCGAAAAAATGCGTATTCAGCTTAAGCTGTTTATTCACCAGGTAGAAACTAAAACGGGGGTAAAACCTATTATTTATACCAATTTAAGTTTTTACAAAGATTACCTGCAAGGCTATTTTGATGAATATCCACTATGGATTGCACACTACTATCAACCCAAGTTAAAGGTGGGCAGCAATACCAACTGGCAGTTTTGGCAGCACTCGGACAGGGCCCGCATCAACGGTATTAATGAAAGAGTTGATATGAGTATTTTTAAAGGTGATAGTGCCGCGTTTGAAAAAATGCTGGTGAAGTAAATTTTTCATCCCGTTACCCCCTCCTTTTTATAAACATTCATCAAACTATCGGCCCTATATCTGCGCCCTGCTTTTAAAAAGGCATAATAAGGCGCTATCAATTTAGCGGCAACTGATGAAGGGTATTTATCCAGCAAATATTCGTAGGCATCTTTAAAAAAATCGTTTAAATTGTTCTGGTCGTCCATGATCCAGGTATTATCGGTTCCCTGGAGGAGTGCCTGCAAATAGCTTTTTTGGTTGATGGCAGCATCGGCAATACTTATAAAACCAGGATTTTCTTTAACAAATTGCTCCCACCATATTTCCCTGTCTACCAACTGCTTTGCACTTATAATTATGGAAGCATCCTCCATATAAATAACCTTATTCTCCTTATTCAATTGCTCCAGGTACACCTTCATCAATGGCGAAACGGAATCATAAAACCATTTACTAATAAAATCCCGGTCTTGCCCTACATAGGTGTCCCCTTCTTCCATAATAATCGTAAAGCCGTTATCGTTCAATTGCCTAAGGTATTTTGCAACTTTTGCCGGCAGTTTACCTGGCTTTACTTTACTCATGAGTATGGTATCGCTTCGGTCGGCACGGTCATAATGAATATCATCAAGGCTATTATCGAGCTTATCGTAGTATGCGCTAAACATCAAAAAAGCGGTGTCGCAAGTGGCAGGGGCTTGCCCTCTGAATAGGTCTGCATATTTTTTTGCGGCTTTTGTGGCGTTTTCAGGATCGGTAAAATTTAAAGATTTAATAAATACGGCATACTGATTAAACAAGGGGTTTGTATATTGCGGTTTATTCCTGGTTGAAGTTTTAGCCGGCTTATTGGCCTTAACGGCGTGTTTCGTTTCTGCCGGTTGCTGCTTTTTATGTGAACAAGCGCACAACACAATAAAGCACATACACAGGAATACATTGTTTTTCATGGCAGAATGGAAGTAACCCGCATAAATATGAGCAATTTGTTTGGAAACAAAAAACGCCGCCATAACGCGACTGCTTCACCCTCTGCCCCGGAAAACTACTATACATCAAAACTTATAGCACTGCCAGGCTTTTATAATCAGGAGAATCTTCTACTATGAAAATACCTACTTTATCTTTTTGCATTTTATCAATCGGGCTGTTTGCAGCCTGTCATTCGGTTGTAACCGGCGGGGCTTCGTCCAACCAGGAACAAACCAATATGCACAGCGCATATGACGATAGTATTTTAAACAATAAGACATTACCCATAATGATGCCTTATAACCGCCTGATTGACCCGGCCGGAAAAGTGGTGCGCTTTGGCGATCCCAATTTTGAAAACCACAGTCTTGATATTAAGTTGATTCCGGGAAGCTCGGTTTTGGCTGTTGAAGACAGGTATGGAATTACCCTGATAGATTCGGTTGGCGACAAGGTAATTGCACAAACGATATACCAGCCTGATGAGCACTTACTCGGGCCTAAAAATTCATAAAAACGGCACGGAAACGCAGATTTTATGGAGTGCCGCCAACGGCGATTCGCATAAATCGTTTGTGATGCAGGCTGTATGGGATGGGCAAAGCATCAGCCTCAAAAACGCTTTTGAATTTAAACCCGCGGCACCATCGCCATTGGCCTTACCCAACGAGCTATTGATTAACCACGAAGCCGCTACCGATTACTTATATGTGGCCTTAAATGGCAATAACCAGGTTGTAAAAATTAATTTAAGCACCGGGCAAACCGTTTATACAAAACCAACGGGGGTTGCACCCTATGGGCTTGCATTGGTTGGGCAGCAATTGTTCATCACCAACTGGGGCGGTGCCGAACCCACCGATACAACGGGCAGGGAAACTGCTGGCGTACCCTATGGTAAAACCTATATTGACCCTAAAACCGGCGCAACAAGTACCGGGAGCGTACAGGTAATTGATATTGCAAGTGGTAACGTGCTGAAAGAAATTCCTGTTGGCCTGCACCCCAATGTTATCATAGCCGATAAAAGCAACCGCTTTTTATATGTTGCCAATGCCAACAGCGATAACGTATCGGTAATAGCCGCCGCAACTTTAAAAGTTGTTGAAACCATCCCCGTACGGTTGATGCAGGATAAAAATGGTTATATCGGCGATTCGCCAAATGCTTTGGCGCTTAGCAGCGATGGTAATACTTTGTATGTTGCCAACGGGCTTGATAACGCGGTTGCGGTAGTTAAACTTGGGTCGGCCTCCTCGGCAAATGGCAAGGGGAAAACAACAATTAAAGGTTTTATACCTACCGAGGCTTACCCGGGTGGTTTATTGGTTGATAACAACACGCTCTTTGTAACCAACCTGGAAGGCGAAGGATCAAGCGTGAGCACCAAAGAATTCAAAACCACGCAGGTACCAGATAATGTTACCGCTTATAACTCGCATCACGAAAAGGCTACTGTATCTATTATTCCCCTACCGGATGATGAATTATTGAAAAAATATACCAACCGTGTAAAAACACTCAACCTTACCTTCAGGCAGGAGATATCCCAACTGGTGCCGCGCAAAAACGTTGCCCCAAAACCCATGCCTGACCGTATTGGCGAACCATCGGTATTTAAGCATGTGCTATATATCATTAAAGAAAACCGCACTTACGACCAGGTTTTAGGCGATTTGCCGCAGGGTAAAGGCATGCCGTCGTTATGTATTTATGGCGATAGTATTACCCCCAACCAGCATAAACTGGCCAAAGATTTTGTGCTGCTTGATAACTACTATGCATCGGGCAAATGCTCGGCCGAAGGGCATCAATGGACTGACGCGGCCATGGTAACCGATTACGTAGAGAAAAACGTGCGCGCCTGGTTCCGCAGCTATCCGCATGTGCAGGAAGACGCCCTGGTATATAATAAGAAAGGCTTTATATGGAATAACGCCGCCGATCACGGTAAAAAAGTGAGGATCTACGGCGAAGCCTCGGCACCGCATTATGATGAAAAATTAAGCTGGACGGATATTTATAATAATTACAAAGCCGGCATCTCTTTTAAATTTTATAATACCAGTACCATATCAAGGGTAAGGCCGATGCTATCGCAAAACTACCCCGGATCGGACGAGTTAAAAATAACCGACCAGATACGGGCTTCGGCTTTTATCAGCGAGTTAAAAGGTTATGAAAAACAACCCGGTGATGAATTGCCCGAGCTTATGGTAATGGCATTATCAACCGACCATACGCAAGGTACCCGGCCAGGACTACCTAAACCGGAAGCTATGGTGGCCGATAACGACCTTGCACTTGGCCGTATCATTGAGGCCGTATCTAAAAGCCGCTTTTGGAAAAATACGGTAATATTTGTTACCGAAGATGACTCGCAGGCGGGCTGGGACCATATTTCAGCCTATCGTACCACAGGCTTTGTGGTAAGTCCGTACAGTCAGTTGCAAAAAACGGTATCAACCAATTACAACCAAACTTGTGTTGTACGGTCGATAGAGCAAATATTGGGTATCCCGCCGATGAATATTATTGATGCAACTGCGCTGCCAATGTTCAGCTGCTTTAGCGACAGGCCGACAGCTTATACTTACGATGCCGTGCCAAATCGTATCCCGCTAAATAACATCAACCCTAAGCTGGCTGCGCTTAAAGGGCAGGCATTATATTATGCCAAAGCATCGTCAAAACCAGAGTTTGACCACGTTGATGGTGGCAATGACGACATGCTGAACCGTATTTTGTGGTATGCCGCGAAAGGTAAAAAAACTTACCCTGCAAAGTTAACCGGCAAAGCCGATGATGATGATGACGATTAATCTTGCTGATGCCCACGCTTCTGTTAAGTGGTTTGATTGTTGCTCTGTCATTTCCTTTGATACTTTTAGTATTGGGATTCAACCGGGAATTGTCTTTCCAAAAGTTCAAGGAATAAATAAGTGATCCGCGAGGAGGCGTTTACAAAATAAACACTTAGATTATTGTTTTTGTTTTTTAACTATATGGCTCAGCCAATCAAGCAAAACAGGCTACTTATTATCTTAAATCCAAAAGCAAAATCAGGACGAGGTACTAAACCCCGTCCTGATCCGCACATTAACTTAATTAACTATTGAGCTATTTTGATGATCTCTTTCGAGTTGTATTTTAAATATAAGTTGCCGCTGTTATCCACCGCCATTACCGGTTTTGTACGTAACAAACCTTGTGGTTCGATAATGTTATCCGTTCCCGAATATTTGGTGTTAAATTTTGTGATCAGCGAACTTGCCCCGCTACCATTTTTGGTTTTACGAATGATGTAGGTTTGGGTCAATTGCCCGCTTTGGTAAGATAGCGGATATAAAGCATAAAAATTCTCGCTGCCATCTATCGCGTAAGTGCATAGCCGTGGGCCGTCGCCATTGGTAGTTATTTTATTATCATCCTGTGTAAACAGGCTTTGCAAAGTAAAGTCGGTAGCAGCGTTGGCGCCACTTACCAAATTCAGGGTTTTAAATATAATGTTGTAAGTAGAATAGTTGGCAACATACGCCTGGTCGCCTTTATACAATGGCCCATCAACTGCACTGTTGGCGTTATGGCTGCTCACATACACATAATTGTTTGTTGCATCCAGTTTATTGCTGTGGCCAAGCCATACTGTACCTTGCGAATCAACATACAAACGCTTTGCGCCATCCCCATATAACGGGATGTCTTTCTTAATTTCGGTTATCGTAACGCCATCTGCCGATATTTTATAGATCGTAGCTTTTTGAATGGCATTATCCTGGTATTTCAGCGCGAAAATATTCCCGGCCGCGTCGGTAGTGATATACTGGATGTTTGTAATACGCGCGTCGGTAGTTAATTTGCCTGGGCTACCGCCGCTCAGGTTCATTTTGTAAATTGTATTTGTGGCGCTTGGGCCTAAATAGTAATAGTCGGAGTAGTAAAGGATATTGGTGTTCTTATCAACAAAAATATCGCAGATGTCGTTATTAGCCGTGGCAACCTTGCTGAATTTTGCTGTGCCACTCATTACATTAATATAGTCAACATTATTACCCGCGGTGGTAGCATCAAGCGTAAATTGCGGGCCGGTGGCGGCAACCCCTCCTTTTACACTCAAAGTAACCAGTCCCGTTGTGGCTTCGGCGGGCACTACAACTTTCATACTGCCAAGTAAAACGCTTTGAATAACCGCCGTTGCCCCGTTAAACTTAAAAACATTGTCGGCAACAGTAGCGCTAAACCCTGTACCTAAAACGGTAACCACATCACCAACTTTTGCTTGTGCCGGGCTTATTGATAGCACGGTAACAGCAGCAACCGGTGCGGGCTGAGGGGTAATGGTAGCGCCCTGCGGATCCTTGTTTGTGGCAATGATATTCTTTATCGCTAAGGCAAGGTCGCCTGTGGTGATATTAGCAGGCAGCGTAAATTTTATCTGGGTGTCGCTCACCGTAGTTATGGGGATAACCTGTGTGCCGATAGTTACTTTAATATCCGTTAAAACATTTCCAAAACCTTTTCCTGTAATGGTTACCACATCGCCGGGTTGTGGTTTTTTAGGGCTTATACTGGTAACCGTTGGAACTGCGTCGGTCTGCGTGGTTCCTGACTGATCTTTTTTGCATGAGGATACCATGGTGCAAAACAACAAACACACAAAAATGTATGCTGCCGATGGGAGTTTGATTTTTTTCATTTTGTGAGATCTTAGTGTCTCCAAAATTGCGAATCGCGCTCCGGGGCCGAAATACCGTTGACAGGGTATCTTTTTATACGTACTGTAGCACAGGTAGTTTGTTCATCAGCCTGTCGCGTACCCATTTGCAGGCATTTAAAGATACCCTAAACACGGCATTGCTTATTGTTTTTACATTAGCCAAATTGCGGCACCTGATTGATGTTTTACAAACCATATTAAATTCAAAAAAAACAAGCATATTTAAATTGCCAATTCCCTAATAATTAAACTAAATATCCCAATCAAAATGAGGTTATGTGTTTTGATACTTATACTTTTAATGCCTTATTGCTTAACGGCACAACGGGTAATGCCCAACACAACATCTAAGTATGAAAAGCAACTAAAATTGGCCGACGAAATAAGGAAAACAAAGCCCGATAGCGCTTACTCCATTGCCAATAGTGTTATCCTTTCGGCCAGGCAAACTAAATTATATGGTGTACTGGGCGATGCATTCAACATGCTTGGCCTGATAAATGATGCCAAAGACAAATATAAAGATGCGCTAAAATATTTTACCGAAGCTTTAAACTACTACCAAAAAACCACCGATCAAAAACGTATTGCAAAGGCCTATAACAACCTGGGTGGCACATGGTATAGTCTTGATAATTACGAAAAGGCTTTTGAATACCACAAAAAAGCGTTAAAAATCCGGCAGGAAATAAATGATCCTTTATTATCAGCTACCTACAATAGCATAGGAATCATTTACTACGAGCAGGGCAATTACACACCGGCACTCGACAATTATATCAAAGCGATAACCGTAGCAGAAAAATATACTGATGAAGTAATACAGGCAAAGCTATCCACTAATATTTGTGTAATTTATTGGGACCAAAAAAACTACAAACTTGCTTTACAATACGCGCAAAATGCGCTGCGGCTGCACACAAAAACAAATAATTATGCAAGTATGGCCACTGCATATAACAATATTGCAGGCATAGCCCTTGACCAGGATAATTTTAAAACCGCCCAAATAAATTTTGACAATGCAATTTTATATGCGTCTAAAGTTAACTATCCAACGGCAATTGCAACAGCATACAGCAACCTGGGCGAAATGGAGTATCAGCGGGGCAATTATCCAAAAGCTATAGAATATAGCTTAAAAGCCCTGGCCGAACGCAGGAAAATCGGCAAAAAACCAGGCATTGTAAAATCCCTGATAAAATTAGGCGAAGCATATAACAAGATTAAGGAATATACCAAAGCCGAAGATGTTTATTTAGAAGCCCTTAACATCAGCAACAAAAATGGATTATTAAAAGAGCGGACGCGCATTTATAATGAGCTGTCGGAGTTTTATAAAAATAAAGAAGATATTAACAAAGCTTATGATTACCTGCAAAAGTTTCATAAAGCTACCGATACCTTATTTAATGACGCCAATTCAAAAACAATAAACGAACTGCAAACCAAATATGAAACCGAAAAAAAGGAAAAACAGATAGAAGTGTTGAACCATCAATCTGCCATTCAGCAACTCAAACTGGTACAAAGTAAGTTGCAGGTTGATAACCAGCAGTTGTTGCTGGAACAAGACAAGCTGCATATAGCCAATCAAAAGCTGGATATTGATAAAAAACAGGCACTTTTAGCACAGAAAAAGTTAGAGGCCGAGCGCAAACAACAACAGATAAAGCTGTTGAACAAGCAAAATAAAATTCAGAAACTTGCTATTCAAAAACGCAACACTACGATAGGCATAGTGAGCGGCTCGTTATTGATGGTATTAATATTAGCCGGCTTATTTTACAACCGCTATAAGTTAAAACAAGAAACCCGTTTGCAGGCCGAAGTTATTCATCAGCAAGCCATCGCATCAAAAGGTATCATCGAGGCCGAAGAACGCGAGCGTAAACGCATAGCCGCCGACCTGCACGATGGCGTGGGGCAAACTTTTTCTGTAGTAAGGTTAAACTTAGCCAGCTTATTGGGCCGCATTGACATCAGCAAAACCGAAGATGCTTTTTTAGCCGAAAAAACAATGGCCCTTGTTGACGAGAGCTGTAAAGAAGTACGCACCATAGCCCATCAAATGATGCCTAATATCCTTTTAAAAACAGGGTTGGCGAGCGCGGTGAAAAATTTTGTGACCAAAATAGATGCCGATAAACTGAAAGTTACAGTAGAAACATCGGGACTTAACGAGCGCTTAGATAGTAACACCGAAATTGTGCTGTACCGCGTTTTACAGGAATGTGTTAACAACGTAATAAAGCATGCCGATGCCACCCGGCTGGATATTCAGCTTGATCGTGATGAAGGTGGCGTGAGCGCGATGGTTGAAGATAACGGTAAAGGATTTAATACAGATAAGAAAGAAAGTTTTGAAGGCATAGGTTTAAAAAACATCATTACCCGGTTAGCCTATCTTAGGGGCACTGTTGATTTTTCGTCGGCGCCGGGTAAGGGTACACTGGTGGCTATTTATGTACCTTTAACCTAAATTAATCATGGCGACCATATATAAAATATTTATTGTTGATGACCACCAGATGGTGATAGATGGCTTAAGTTTGCTTATTAATAGCATCCCCGGCTTCAGGATAGCCGGTGTTAGCAACGACCCTGAAAAGGCACTCAGCCTCCTTAAAGAAACACCCGTCGATATTTTACTTACAGATGTAAGTATGCCCGGCATGAGCGGTGTTGAGCTTACCCGTTACATCCGCAAGCAATACCCCGATATTAAGGTACTTGCCTTATCAATGTTTGGCGATAGCATGATAGTGAGCGAAATGATAGATGCGGGCGTATCGGGCTTTATCCTCAAAAACACGGGCACGCAGGAACTTGAAGAGGCCCTTAAAAAAATAGCTGGCGGCGGCAACTATTTCACTGCCGATATTACCAAACAACTGGTTAAAGCCTATAAAGATAACCAGGAAGGCAATCACCTCACCGACCGCGAGATTGAGATCATCAGGATGATAGAACGCGAATACAGCAATAAGCAAATTGCACATTTATTGTTTATCAGCGAACGGACGATTGAAACCCATCGCAAAAACATTTTCAGGAAAACAAATACCCAAACGGTGGTAGGCCTTCTTAAATATGCATACGAGCGCAAAATCATATAATTTATCAACCAGCAGTGTTGATTTTCCTGTCCTTGCGGGATGTCTGCCAATACTATTAAGGTAACTAACTTAGCATCAATGATAATAAACCAAAGCCAGGTTTTTCAACACATTGGAGGGTGCTGACTGAATTAAATAAAATCCTGAAAAACGATACTATTAAATAAAAGTTCAAAGGCGCAACTGCTTAAATAATTGTTATCCCAACACACAACAACGCAAAGATTATGGATTATGGATTTTTGATTTTAACAACAACGGTACCAAAATCCCGATAATAATAGACATCCTAAAAAATCAACCAGAAGTCTGGGAATTGGGTGATATCCCACCGACCCAGTAGTCTGGAGACTACTGGCATAGCTGTTCGAAGTCGGAGACTCGAACAGCAACAGTTCGGCAAGAGTTAAATAACCCTGCTTTTAATTAAGGCGAATTCGCCTTAATTAAAAATTGCGCTGGTCGCAACTCTTTTATTACATAGATTTTTTTTAAACTACTTCAGCGTATATTTGTCTATTAAATATGCTCATTAAAATATATCCCGAAAATCCGAATCCTAAAGCGATAGAGCAGGTTGTTGAAGTGCTGCGCAAAGGCGGATTGATCATTTATCCTACAGATACTATTTACGGGCTTGGGTGCGATATCACCAACCATAAAGCTATCGAAGCCATCTGCAAAATCAGGAACATTAAACCCGAGAAGGCTAATTTTTCCTTTATCTGCTACGATTTAAGCCACATATCTGACTATATTAAACCGATAGATAACGCCACTTTCCGTGTGCTTAAAAAGGCATTGCCCGGCCCGTTCACCTTTATATTTAACGCCAGCCATAAGGTGCCCAAGCTATTAAGCAGCAACAAAAAAACCGTTGGTATCAGGGTGCCCGACAACGATATTGCCCGCGAAATTGTACGCGTATTGGGCAACCCCATCCTATCTACCTCTATCCGCGATGACGACGATATCATCGAATACTCTACCGACCCTGAACTGATCCACGAAAAATATGAAGACCTGGTTGACATAGTGATTGATGGCGGCTACGGCGATAACGTAGCATCAACCGTTGTCGACTGTACCAACGGCGAGTTTGAAGTAATTCGTGAGGGTAAGGGGGATTTGGAATTGTATTTGTAGGCCCCACCCAAACCCTCCCCGGAAGGGAGGGCTTAAAAAACTTTCAGATCAAAAAGTCTCCCCTACCGGGGGAGATTATTCGCATTTGGATTTACTTTTAGCGCTCATGAGTGCTCCGCAATTTAGAGGGGGCTCTTTATCCCCGCAATAAACCCCGGAATTTTCTCCATATAACCTTCCTCAGCCAGCAACTTTACAAACTTACTGCCTACAATAGCACCGTTTGCATAAGCGCAGGCTTGTTTAAAGGTATTATTATCCGAGATGCCGAAACCTATGATAGTTGGATTTTTAAGGTTCATCGCTTTAATGCGCTTGTAATAATCTTCAATGCTGTTGGTTAGCTGCAAGTTGCCCCCTGTGATAGAAGATGACGACAGCAGGTAAATAAAGCTGTTGCTCAGCTCATCAATTTTACGAATGCGGTCTTCGGATGTTTGCGGGGTAACCAGGAAGATATTGCTCAGGTTGTTATCTATAAAATAATTGGAGTACATGGCTTCGTACTCGTACATGGGTAAGTCGGGTACTATTACACCATCTACGCCCAATTCAGCGGCCTTTTTGCAAAAACGTTCGATACCATATTGTAGTATCGGGTTAAAATAGCCCATCAGTAAAATTGGGATACTTACCCGTTTGCGCAGTTCGCCCAATTCATCAAACAGTTGGTTAAGGGTCATCCCGTTTTCCAAAGCTTGTTCAGAGCTGTGCTGAATTGTGGGGCCATCGGCCACAGGATCTGAATATGGGAAACCAATTTCCAGGAAATCGGCACCTGCTTTTTCCAAAGCTTCCGCAATATCAACTGTGGTGTTTAATGCGGGATAACCCGCGGTGTAATATATGGATAACAAATTATCCTTTTTGGCAGCGAAAAGCTCGTTTAGGCGGTTCATCGTGTTGTGTTTGTCTGAATCAGAATTTACAGAATTTTACAATTAGCAGAACAAAAACGCAGAATTTCAATATCATTCTGAAAATTCTTTAATTCTGTAAATTCTGATTCAGAATTTAAAATATTTAATATAAGTATCCAAATCCTTATCGCCCCGGCCCGAGATACAGATAACAACGGTATCATCAGCTTTAAATGTCATTTTCTCCAGTTGTGCCAGTGCGTGGGCTGTTTCAATGGCGGGGATAATGCCTTCCATTTGCGAGCATAGCAAGCCTGCCTGTAACGCCTCATCATCGGTAATGCTGGTATATTGGGCGCGGTTTATTTTGTACAGGTGCGCATGCTGCGGACCGATACCGGGGTAATCCAGGCCGGCAGATATAGAGTATGGCTCAACCACCTGTCCATCCGGTGTTTGCATCAGTATTGTACGGCTGCCGTGCAGCACGCCTTCCTGGCCCAAAAAAGTGGTAGCTGCAGAGTGGCCGCTGTTAACACCTTTACCTGCTGCTTCAACGGCAACCAGTTTCACGTCTTCGTCATCCAAAAAATGGTAAAACATGCCCATGGCATTGCTGCCGCCGCCTACACAGGCCATTACGTATTGCGGCAACTCGTTGCCGGTTTGCTCCAATAATTGTTTTTTAGTTTCTTCGGATATAACGGATTGAAAACGGGCCACCATATCGGGATATGGGTACGGACCAACAACCGAGCCGATGATGTAGTGGGTATCAACCGGGTTGCCTATCCAATCGCGCAGAGCCTCGTTGGTGGCATCCTTCAATGTTTTACTACCCGATGTAGCCGGCCTTACAGTTGCACCCAGCATTTTCATACGCGATACATTAGGGGCCTGGCGGGCCATATCAATTTCGCCCATGTAAACCACGCATTCAATGCCCATCAAGGCGCAAACGGTAGCGGTGGCAACACCGTGCTGCCCGGCGCCGGTTTCGGCGATAATCCTCTTTTTGCCTAAACGCTTTGCCAGCAAAATTTGCCCGATGGCGTTGTTGATTTTATGCGATCCGGTATGGTTCAAATCCTCGCGTTTAAAAAATATGTTGGCCCCATACTTTTCCGAATATCTTTTTGCATGATATAGCGGCGAAGGCCTGCCCACATAGTTTTTCAGCAGGTCGTCAAATTCGGCCTTAAAACCGGGATCATTAATAATGCTGATATATTGAAGCCTTAATTCCTCAACATTTGGATAAAGCATTTCGGGAATATAGGCGCCGCCAAAATCGCCATAATAACCTTGCTCGTTAACTCCGTATTTCATTTATAGTAGGTTGTTTGTTGATGATATCAAATGCTTGTTTTAGTTTGCCGGTATCTTTAATACCTGGCACCGTTTCAAAACGGCTATTTAAATCTACCCCGTAAAATTGTGGATGATTAATCTTTTTAATTTCCTCTAAATTATCCAGGCTTATACCACCCGATAAAAAGAAGGGGACATCCAGTTTATAATTATCCAGCATCCCCCAGTCAAAAGTTTTACCCGAGCCCCCATAGGCTGCAGTTTTTGTATCGAACAGGAAATAGTCTACTTTGTTTATGTAACTATCAAGCTGACTAAAATCGAAATTCTCATCCAATCCAAATGCCTTAAACACGGTAACCCTACCCCGAAAACTGCTACAAAATTCCGGCGATTCGTCGCCATGTAATTGAATTACATCAAAATTGTAGGCCTGTATCAAAGAGTTGATTTTTTGTGCGCTTTCATTTACAAAAACTGCTGTTTTCTTGATGTTTATTTGAAACTTTTTGAAACTTTCTGCAGATAATTGACCGATATACCGCGGCGAAAGCGGGTAGCAAATAAAGCCCAGGTAGTCGGGGTTTAGGGCAACCACCGCCTCAATATTTTCGGGATCTTTTAAACCGCAAACTTTTATTTTCATGTTTAGTTTTGCAATAGCAGGTTAAAACTATTCAGCGCTTTTTTGCTCAGCAGGGCTTCTTCGGCCTCATAAAAACAATCGGCAAAAGTCTTTTCGGGGTTAATAGTTCTGATAGCCAAGGCCGCGTTGGATAGTACTACATTGTTTTGCGCGTTGGCTCCCTCGCCATTAAGTACGCTACTAAATATTGCAGCAGAGGCACTTACAGTATCGCCACCGGTAATTTCTGATGGATCAAGCTTTTCAAACCCAAGGGCTTCCACGCTGTTTATTTTTTCACCCTCGGCCGAAAAGGTTTTGAAATCGCAAGTAAGGGAAACCTCGTCATAACCCTCCAACGCATTCACAATCGTATATTTAGTGGTCGATTTTTGGTAGAGATAGGCATATACCCTTGCCAATTCCAGGTTAAAAACACCAACCAGTTGATTCTCAGGCTTCGCCGGATTAACCAGCGGACCAAGCATGTTAAAAAATGTCTTCACCCCCAACTCCCTGCGGATGGGCGCAACTGTTTTCATAGCAGGGTGAAACAGCGGTGCATGTAAAAAGCAGATATTGGCTTTATCTATTCCGCGTTTTAATTTATCGACATCGTTAGTAAACTGGTAACCAAGATATTCCATCACGTTTGATGATCCGCAACCTGATGATACACCGTAGTTACCGTGTTTGGCTACCTTATAACCTGCTCCTGCTACAACAAAGGATGCAAGGGTAGAGATATTGAACGTATCCTTACCATCGCCACCGGTGCCGCAAAGGTCAATTAACTCAGCGGTTTGTAAATCAATAGGCAGGCAAAGCTCCAGCATAGCATCGCGGAAGCCTTCCAATTCGTTAACGGTGATGCTACGCATGCAGTAGGCCGTCATAAACGCGGCCATTTGCGAGTTGTTGTACTTGCCTTGTGCAATGTTGATCAAAATCCCTTTTGATTGCTCCCTGCTAAAGGTTTTGTGTTCGAATAGATGATTAAGTATCTGTTTCATAAGCCCAGCCCCCTACCCCCCCAAAGGGGGAATTTTTTAATTGTTAACTCACCCCCTCGACATTTTCCCTCCCCCTTCAGGGGCCCGGGGGGCTAATAAAAAAAGGGTTACCGTATGGCAACCCTTCCTTTGAATATATTTTTAAAACAAACACGGAATTGCCTTACGATATCTCGTTAAGCCACCACCAGTTATTGTTTAATGCGTTCATTTTCATTTATGCCACAAAGATGTAAATAGTTTTTATAAAAACAAACAGATAAAATTGAATTATCGAATTATTGATTTAGTGAATTATTGAATTAAAAAATTAATGAATCTTTGTAATGAACAATCAGCAATCAATATATTGCTTTACCGAATTATGAAACAGAACTGTTGCAGCTCAAATCAATAATTCAACAACTCAGTAATTCAATAATTACCAAATGGCCATACATAAAGAAAAAATAAACCCCGAGGATGATCTTGGCTTTGGCACACAGCCTGTTGTAAAAAGCCAACCGGTTATTAATAAGGATGGTTCTATTAACGTAAAACGCACGGGACTGTCTTTTTTTTCCACCGCCAATAACTATCATTCGCTTATTACCATGAGCTGGCGTAAGTTTTGGGCTATTGTTTTTACTGGGTATTTAATAGCCAACCTGTTGTTTGCAACCATTTATTTTTTCCTTGGCCATGATGTGCTCGACGGCCGTAGCGGCGATACCAGTTTCGATCGCTTTATGGATGCTTTCTTCTTTTCGGCACAAACCATATCAACAGTAGGTTATGGCCATATCAGCCCAAAGGGAATGATAGCCAACAGCGTGGCCGCTTTAGAATCCATGATGGGCTTACTGGCCTTCGCGTTGGCTACCGGTTTGCTTTATGGGCGTTTCTCCAGGCCATCAGCAAAAATATTGTATAGCGATAAAGTGCTGATAGCCCCCTACCGTGATGGCTGGGGACTAATGTTCCGGTTGGCAAACTTAAGGCGCAACATACTGATTGACCTGGAAATGGAGGTTGTTTTTGGCTATAATGATGAGGTGAACGGCAAAGTGATCCGCAAGTTTTTTCAGTTGGAGCTGGAACGCAAATATGTAAGTATTTTAACTTTAAACTGGACGGTGGTACACCCCCTTGACGACAACAGCCCATTAAAGGATATGACCAAAGAAGAATTGGAAACCAGGCAGGCAAGCCTCTCGGTGATACTAAAAACCTTCGACGATACGTTTTCACAAACCGTTCACTCACGCACATCCTATATTTATTCGGATGTGGTTTGGAGCGCCAAATTTGTCCCCGTATTCCATCGTGATGAAGATGGCCAAGCTATTTTGGATATGAGTAAGATAAGTACTTATGAATTAGTGAATGGTGAGCGGTGAGTGGTGAGTAATCAGACTTTCACTACTCACTATTCACTATTCACTACTCACTACTCACTATCTCAACAACGGATTCTTCTCCCTGGCAAACACCTTATAAACCATTTTATCTAAAAAAGCCGGCAATAGCTTACTAAGTAATACTGTGAGCTTGCCCTGCAGGGTTAAAACCAGGGTGCGTGAGCGGTTTTCAATACCATCTACAATGACCTTAGCTACCTGGTCGGCTGTCATCATTTTATCTTCTTCCAGGGTGCTTTCGCGTTGTTCTACCCCTTCTTTATTAAGCGCGGTATTGCGGATGTTTGATGCCGTAAAGCCAGGGCAGGCGGTTAATACGTGTACGCCGGTTTTCAGGTTTTCTACCCGTAAAGCATCCAGAAAACCATTCATGGCAAATTTTGAAGCAGAGTACCCCGCACGGCCGGGCAAACCTTTATAGCCCGCTATGGATGATACGCCAACTATGCTGCCCTGGGTTTTGGTAATTTCGGGCAGCGCGTATTTTGTACAATATACTGTACCCCAAAAGTTAACATCCATCAGGGATTTAAGTACCTTTAAATCAACGTCTTTAAACAGCGCCCGCATAGAGATACCTGCATTGTTTATCAGCACATCAATTTTACCAAAAGTTATCAGGGTTTGTTTAACCAGTTGCGCACAGTCGGCCTCAATAGTTACATCGCATTGTACAGCCAGGGCCTTGGTTTTGTAGCGCCTTTCAATATCCTGGGTTATAACGCATAAGGTTACATACTGGCGGGCTGCCAAAACCACGGTAGCGCCGCGTTTGGCGCACTCAATAGCCAATGATTTTCCGATGCCGGATGATGCACCGGTAATTACTATAACTTTATCATTTAACTTCATAAGTTGAAGGGAATAGCTGCGGCAATCCCTCCACCTTAATTTCGGGTACCTTAAATAAATATTTGGCGGCGAAGATAATCATCGCACCATAAAATTCCTTAAGATAATCCCAGCTAAATTTCACATTGTTACGGCTGTTGAAGTTGATGATATACGTTTTTGGGAAGTAGTAATTTTTAAACCCGGCAAGCCTGATACGGTAACTCAGATCGATATCATAGCCATAGGCGTAAAAACGTTCGTCAAACAGCCCGGTTTTATTGATAGCTTCTTTACGCATCAGCATAAAAGCGCCATTCATGACATCGGTTTCTGAAGTTTGAAACTCCTCTACCCAATCTTTACGTTGCGTATCTGTAAGGCGCGATTTGGAAAAATATTTGGCCAGGCCTGTCAGCTTAAAAAACACAGCCCAGGGCTTGGTAAAGCCCTGTTTTGATTCAGGAAGGAAACGACCATCGGGTGTTATCATCCGCACGCCCATCCCCCCTGCATCCAGATGCATGTCCATAAACTCCAGCGATTTCTCAAAAGTTTTTTTGCCTGTAATTGTATCCGCACTGACTACTAAAATATACTCTCCTGTAGCTTCTTTAATACCCTGGTTATAAGCTTTTGCCATTCCATCATTGTGGGTGTTTGCTATTACTTTAACTTCAGGAAACTCATGGCCCAGCATCTCTATAGATTTGTCTGTCGAGGCATTATCTACCACAAAAACCTCGTAATTAATGCCCATAGCGGCTCTAACAACCGAATCAAGCGCAATCCTGAGCATATTACAAGTGTTATAATTTACAACGATAACAGATAGTTTCATACCTTACTTTGACAATGAATTTTCATACGGAACACGTGTAGCGATAGACCGCCCGAGGGTGATCTCATCTACGTACTCCAATTCACCCCCAAAGGCTATGCCACGGGCTATGGTTGATATGGTAATGTGGAAAGATTTTATCCGCTTGTTTAAATAAAACAAAGTGGTATCGCCCTCCATGGTGGCGCTAAGGGCAAAAATGATCTCTTTGGCTTCGTTTTCTTTCAGCCGTTCAACCAATGTATCTACCTGCAAATCCGATGGCCCTACCCCATCCATTGGCGATATTAAGCCACCTAATACATGATATACGCCGTTGTACTGGTTGGTATTTTCAATGGCCATTACATCGCGGGTATCCTCAACAACGCAAATAAGGCTGCGGTCGCGTTTGTGCGATGAGCAAATCTCGCACACGGCATGGTCGGATATGTTGTGGCAAACCGAGCAAAACATAATCTCGTTACGCAACTTGCTCACGGTGGTACTAAATCGTTCTACATCCTGTTTATCCTGGTTTAGCAAATGCAGCACCAGCCGGAGCGCGGTTTTTTGGCCCACTCCCGGTAATTTGGCAAACTCGGCTACGGCATTTTCCAGTAATTTGGACGAAAAGTTCATTTTGCGAAGTTAAGGAATAAGTCGGGAAAGTCCGAAAGTCCGGGAAGTCGGAAAGTCCGAAAGTTCGGACGTTGGGAAAATTCGAAAGATCTAAAATCTGGTATGGTTCATTGTTAAAAAAGCGTTCCACCGGAACACCTGAAACACCTGGAGCGCCCTGGAACGCCTTAGCGCTAATAATCAATGAGTTACATATTTACAAAAACAAGACGCGGAACACCTTTTATGCTGACAACCAGCTATTTAGATTTTACAGAAAAGAAACAAGTTACGTTAATAGTACCATGTCCTGAGTCTAAATTATACTTTCCGGCTTGGAACTTTCCACTGAATGCTATCGGGCACAGCCCGAACTTTCGGTGTCCACAACCACTGTAACAAACTGCCGGAAACGCCATCTTAATACAAAAATATACTACCATGATCATCGTAAAAACTGATTACTTTACTACCCCGGCCCGGCTGGCGCTTTTTATCAACGAAAACAATATTAAACGCGAGGATATCCTGAGCATCACCGATGGCGCGCGCGGCTTCACCATTTTTTACTACGGCGACTCCGAAACTGAAGAAGTTACACACGGGTTGTTCTCTTAACATGTAAGTTTTGTGCAAAAAATTTACATTTTTGAACAATAATGGCTTAATTTTCGGAACCATTTTACAAGAAAATTCAAATTCCTACAAATGAAAATTGCCACCTATAATGTCAATGGCGTAAACGGCCGCCTGCCGGTGCTATTGCGCTGGCTTGCCGAAACCGCGCCCGATGTGGTTTGCCTGCAGGAACTAAAAGCACCGCAGGATAAATTCCCGCTGGAGGCCATTACCGATGCCGGCTATAATGCCATATGGCATGGGCAAAAAAGCTGGAACGGTGTAGCCATCCTGGCTCGCAAAGGTTACGAGATCAAAGAACTCCGTAACGCCCTGCCCGGCGACCCCGACGATGAGCACAGCCGCTACATCGAGGCATTTATTAATGGCATCGTCATCGGCTGCCTGTACCTGCCCAACGGCAACCCCGCTCCCGGCCCCAAATTGGAGTACAAACTGCGCTGGTTCGGGCGCCTTACCAGTCACGCATCGGGCCTGTTGGCGCATGGCTTGCCCGCTATACTTACCGGCGATTACAACGTAATGCCCACCGAACTGGACGTTTACAAACCCGAGCGCTGGCTTGACGATGCCCTCTTCCGCCCCGAAGTGCGCCTGGCCTTTAAAAACCTCGTAGACCAGGGCTGGACGGATGCCATCCGTAAACTGTACCCCACCGAGGTGATCTACACATTTTTCGACTACTTCCGCAATGCCTACGGCCGCAACGCAGGCCTCCGTATCGACCATTTCCTCCTCAGCCCCCACGTAGCCGACCGCCTCCAATCCGCCGGCGTCGACCGCCACGTACGCGGCTGGGAAAAAACCAGCGACCATTGCCCGGTGTGGATTGAGATTGGGTGAGTGGTGAGTGGTGAGTGGTGAGTGGTGAGTGAAAATTGCTCGGAGGAGGATTTGTTTTGGATTTTCGAATTTATGCAGAATTTATTTCGGTACCACACATTGTCGACATGGTAACCCTATGTCATTGCGAGCGCAGCGCGGCAATCGAGAACTGTGCATGGCGGCCATTCAGGTCACGAAATCATATCATAGTGAACCCTAAAAATTCCTGACCGGATACTTTCCCCAAAAAAATCTTGATACTTGATACTTACTACTTGATACTAAAAACCTGGCGTTTCCCCGTTGGTAGAAACGGGGCCAGGCCTTCCATTCATACGCGCACAAGGCGTTAAGCGCGGCCAATGCCCATTCCCACCACCGGGCCGGTATCCATTTCAGTCCTTAACGCTAAATTGGGGCTATCTAAAACTGGGTGCTAAAAATCGTCACACTCAAAAGTCTTGCTACCTGATACTAACTACTGGGTACTAAAAACAGGTACTGACAAGGTAGTGTCACCATTAGTTTTCACCAGCTGTGGTAAATTTGAAGCGCCGGCAATAAGTTGTAAAGATTTAAACCGAATGCTAATACTTAAAATTCTTCCGTCAACGTTCTTTCGTTCCAAAATCCATCGTTTTAAAGCCAGGATAACCCCTGCTCCTTTAAGCTTGTTAAAAAAAACAAAAAAAATTGCAGTTTTGATCGCAAGTAATATCTTTGTTACCAAACTGGTAAATAACCTTATCACAATGAAAATAAGATCCATCGTCTCGCCCGTGCTATCAACCGCTTGCCGCTTCGCCACTACGCAACGCAATCTTCAGGGTAAATGTACCGGTCGCGTCATAACAGCCGACAGTAGCGCTTATCCGTTAACTTATAATTTCAGTCTCGCGGGCGATTCTGTAATGGGCACCGCCAAAAGCACCCTTGGCGAGTTTCCCATCGAAGAAGGCAAACTGGATACAGCCGGGCTGCACTTTAAAGTGACCGTGAACAGGCTTAATGTGTATCACAACGGAACGGTGTATGCCGATTCGATTGGGATGAACATTAGCCTCAATGGCTCGATGGTGCATTGCACGCTGAACCGGGCGGCTATCTAATAATAATTAAAAAAACTGAATTTTTATTCCTTGTCATATGCGTTTTAAAACCCTCATTTTACCCGCCTTGTGCCTGTTTGCCCTGTTTTCATGCCCGATGCAAGCCGGCGCGCAAACACAACCTTCCTATGTACCTCAAGTTATCCCGCCATCGCCCAACGCGGCCAGTCTCATGAAATTTACCGATGTACCGGTAAGCCCTTATACCGGCACATCAGATGTATCGGTACCTATTTATACCATTCAGGCTAAAGGGCTCAGTATTCCCATCAGCCTAAATTACCATACCGGCGGCATACGCCTCAACGAAGAATCAGGTTGGGTAGGCCTGGGCTGGGCCCTAAATTCTGGCGGGATGGTTTCGAGGACCATCAGAGGGCAGGATGATTTTACCGGTACTTACTTTGGCGGCGGTGTTCCATTTATGCCTGGTGACCTTGCAGAAATCCAACCGGCTAACTCAGGACCGGACCCGCATTTTTTAGGCGCAGTATTTAACATCAATAAATATTTGGTTGCTTTTAACTGTAGTTACCTGGTTTATTACACCAATGGCACAACTGTCGATTATACAACGCCTTTTTATTCTATTGGCTCCAATAGTACCAGCAACTGGGACCTGGAGCCCGATAGCTACAGCTTTAATTTCCTGGGGCAAAGTGGTAAATTTATTATTAAGCCCGACAAAAGCATTGTACTGGAAAAACAGGATAATGTACGCATCCAACTGATAAAAAACGGGACAGGTGCAAGCGATTATGTATTTATCATTACCGATGACCAGGGGAACCGTTATTACTTTAACGACAGGGAGTATGGTGGTTCGGCGAGCGACCCGGGGCATGTGAGTTCCTGGCACCTTTCCAAAATTGTTACCCAGCAAAACGATGTGGTTACCTTTAATTATACCGCAAATGGCAGCTTGTATGTTCCAGAACAGCAGGTACAAGCCTTTAATATGGGCTGCAGCAATTCGGGGGCCCAAAGCTTTCCCACGCCTGCTACCTTGTACACCAATTCTATGCTGCAAAGTATCGATTTTACCAACGGGCAGGTACAGTTTGTTTTTGATAATGTGCGGGAGGATCAGCAGGGCGGCAGTAAACTGAACGCCATTAAGGTATATTCGAAGAGTACAGCCGGCCTTAAATATGTTAAAGAACATGACCTGTACTATTCTTACTTTGGCTATACCACTACTACCAATCAAAAGCTGGAACTGGAAAGGTTAAAATTGGATAGTGTTAAGGAAATAGGAACCGGTATGGCTGCCAAGCCCTATAGCTTTATATACAATATGGCGGCCAACCAGGTAGGTAAGCATATTTATGATATTGATCACTGGGGCTTTTATAATGGCAACCATGGCAATACAACCCTGATACCTACCGCCCACACTTCTTACTCAAAAAATGGCAGCGCCGGATTCCCGGTTGATTACAGCGGGGCAGAACGTTCTTCCAATCCATCGGGCATGCAGCTATTTTCGCTGCAGCAGGTAACTTATCCTACAGGTGGTAAAAGCGTTTTTACCTACTCGGCTAATGAATATGATTACTATAATTCGATGACCGGGCCTAATGAATACACCCAGCTTGACCAGGTGCAAGTTGATACCAGTTTTAACATCAGTGCTTTTGGTACCACAACAGGCACATTTAATTTTAGCAATATTATTGCCGGCAGCAGCCCAAACGTCAATGTGGCTTTTATATCTACCAATTATTCAACCGGCTGGCCCAGTAACGACCGGTGCTGTGCTGACCGGGTATACTTTCAAACCGGGGGCCTTGCAGGAGTTAATAAAGTTGACCTGTCCAGTAGCAGCCTTACCTGTGACGCAACCGGAAACGGCTGTAACGGAAACATCACTATCCCTACGCCTACCCAATCGGCAACAGGATATACCTGGGCAGCGTACGTCTCGTCTATCCCTCCTGCCGACTTTTCACTGATCAGGGTAACCGTGAGCTACCAGGCTTATGTGGTAAGGATTCATCAAACCAGCGGTATCCATAAAGAAACTGCCGGCGGCTTACGCATCAGCAGCATTACCGATTATACCGATGCCGGTACTGTAGCCAAAAAACGGGTATGGGACTATGGCTATACTTCCGGTGGAAGCCAATATACCTATGGCCGGCTGATGGCATTTCCATCGTATATACACCAGGAAGTAGTGCCTGAACCCGGTTTTGGGACTTGCCCAAACCTGGTGCTTTTTGGCAGCTGCAATACCAGTTTAAGCAGCACCATACAGGGTAATATTGTAGGATACAGCAAGGTAACCGAGCGTACGGTTGACCCTGCTACCAGTGCCGACATAGGGAAAACGGTATATAACTTTTATAACGCACCCGACTCTATTATTTTTTATAACGGCAACCGCCCTCCGGGTATATCAAACATGGGCAATCACCTGAACGGATCGATGTTATCAAAGAAAATCTATCGAAATACAGGCGGAATATACTATAAAGTAAATGAAACTTACAATTATTTCCATACCACTAACCGCAAGGTTTATTTTGTACCCAAGATTGCTAACCCTAATCCGCAGGGAAGCGGAAACCCTACCGGTGGCTGGTGTAATGGCACCCCAAATGCTGTAGACACACAGATCTGGGCTATGTTTTACCCTCTCATCAAATCAGAACGGGTATTACAGGATTCAACACAGGAGATTGCTTATGACCAGGGAGATACCACGAAGTTTTTAACCAACAGCAGCAAAAGCTATTATGATAACCCGGTGCATTACCAGCTAACCCGGAGTATAACTACCGATAGCAAGGGCAATAAGCACATATCAAAGGTTACGTACCCGCAGGATTATATCAGCGGCAGCAATACGGGCAACGCGGTACTGGATAGCCTGATTGGCAAAAACATGCTGGCCACATCGATAGAAAAACGTGATAGCTTGTATTACAAGGGCTCCTCAACGGGCTATGTTACAGGCGCTGCAGTGAGCCGGTACCGGCAGTTAGCCACGGGCACCATGGTTGCCGATAAGCAATATAAGCTTGATGTGCTTAACCCGGTTACCAATTTTGTACCGATGAGCGTAAGCGGCAGTACCGTAAACCAGGACAGCTGTTACCGGCAGCTCATCAGCTTTGATGCATACGATAACAAAAACAATATTGCGCAGTATACGGTTACCGGGCAACTGCCGGTATCGGTACTGTGGGATTACCGGGGCATGTCGCCCATTGCACAGGTTAAAAACGCGGATACCACAAATATCGCTTACACCTCGTTCGAGGCAGAAGGTAAAGGACGCTGGACAATTCCATCAACCGTGCGGGACAGCCTGACGGCTACCATATCGGGTATTAAATCCTATAACCTGGCTAACGGGGCTCTCAGCAAGGCCGGCCTAACAGCCGGTACTACTTACATTGTATCGTACTGGACGCAAAGCGCAACGCCACTTACCATAACCGGCACCATCAGCGGTTACCCTGTAAATGGTGTTGCTACCAAAGGCTGGTATTACCATGAGCACCGGGTTACTGGGGTAACTTCGGTAAGCCTAAGCGGGACGGGCAATATTGATGAGGTAAGGTTGTACCCGCTTGGCGCGCAAATGGTAAGCTATACCTATACGCCGCTGATTGGCGTAAGCAGCTCGGCAGATGCCCGCAGCGGACTGTCGTTTTACGACTATGACGGCCTGCAGCGCCTGCTGAACATCCGCGACAAGGACGGCAATATCCTGAAAAGCTATGATTATAATTACCGCCCGTAAAACCTGCACCATCACATGAAAAGTTTAAATCAATTATATAACACAGCGGCGCTGCTTACGGCATCACTGCTATTAAGCATAGCGGGGCAGGCCCAAACCACCACGCAGAACTATGTACGTACCCGGGTGCCGCGGAAAGCGATTGCCACGAATGCGGCCCTGGATGCATTAACGTCAAATAAAGATTCGGTGATGACCACCATCCAATATGTTGACGGCCTTGGCCGGCCGCTGCAAACAGTGCAAAGGCAGGCCTCGCCCGCGGCTTATGATATTATCCAGCCCTATGCCTATGACGCTTATGGTAGGGAAGCCATAAAGTACTTGCCTTATCGCACTACCAATACCAGCTACGGCACTTACCAGAACGATGCATTGACCGCAGGCGCTGGTGTGAAGGCATACTATAACCCATCGGGAGGGGGCATGGAGGGCCAGCAGAGCAACGGTACAGCCCTTACGCCCTATCCCTTCGCGGGTACCGGCTTTGAAGCTTCGCCCCTGGGGCGGGTACTGGAGCAGGGCGCGCCGGGGGCTTCCTGGCAAATCCCCGGCACGCCGGATGCCGCCAGCAGCAACCATACCCTGCGCAGCACCATGACGGTGAATGACCAGGGCACGTTCAGCACCAGCAACATCGGTGCAAATCCCGGCAGCCATATGGTGGCCTTGTATACCGCGCCCATTAATGCCAGCGGGAGCCGCTCATTAGTAAGAACGGGCAATACGGCTACCTATAGCACCAACCAGCTGATGGTAACCATTACCCGCGACGAAAACTGGCTGCCTGCCAGCGGCTGTTTTGGCACAACCGAAGAGTACAAAGACAAAGAAGGACATGTGGTGCTCAAACGCACCTACAACATAAAAGGCGCTGCAGCCGAAATGCTGAGCACCTATTACGTGTACGACGACATGGGCAACCTGGCCTTTGTGCTGCCACCGGGGGCAAACCCTGATACAACAGCTGCCATAAGCCAGGCCACAATTGACAATCTTTGCTACCAGTACCGTTACGATAGCCGCAACCGGTTGTATGCCAAAAAAGTCCCCGGCAAGGGCTGGGAGTTTATGCTCTATAACAAGCTCGACCAGGCGATAGGCAGCCAGGATTCGGTACAGCGGATGAAAACCCCGCAGGAGTGGACGGTTATCAAGTATGACGCACAAGGCAGGCCGATTATTACAGGTATTTACCGGTATGGCGGTACGGCAGGAGCCGATAACCATGCGGCGGTACAGGCGGCGGCAGATTCGGCAGCCACCCTGTGGGAAACCCGCGTGGCAACCGGTACAGGATACACTGGTCTTGGGCACAACCGCCGATTACCTGTGGAACGTATATTATTACAATGCCGAGGCCGAGGTGATTAAGATGTTTGCGCAGCATTACCTGGGCGGGGCGGCAAACTACAGCCAGTGGAATTACGACAACATAACCAACAGCTATAATTTTTTAAGGCAGCCAATGGGATCAACCCGTACCCACTTTGTTGCCAATGCAGCCAAAACAGCTGGCGTGATTGCGCTGACTTCGGTCGACTTCCACACCTACGACCATATGGGCCGGGCCGACCGTTTATACAACACCCTTAAAAATGGCGGCAATACCGCCCAGGCCCCCGTGGTGGTATCAAAAAACAGCTATAACGAAATTGGGCAGCTCATGAAAAAGGGGCTGCACTCCATCAGCAACGGGACGGCATACCTGCAAAACGTAGATTACCGGTACAATGCCCGCGGATGGCTTACCAACATCAACAACCCGGCCCTTGCAGCCGACAGCGGACTGACCAATACCGATACCAACGACCAGTTTGGCATGGAGCTGAAGTACGATAATGCTCCCGCGCCGCAATACAACGGGAACATCGGGAATGCGAAAACGCTGACCGGTGCACTTTCAGGTACTACCTATCCTGCGCTCACCTACAATTACAGGTATGATAAGCTGAACAGGTTGACCAATGCGATAAGCAGCACCACGATACCCAATGATAATTTTTACAACGAGAACGTGGCATACGATGTGATGGGCAACATCACGAAGCTAAACCGGTATGATAAGCCGGGAAACGACCGCGTGCC
>Ga0307515_10001859_pt1 | contig 47009 bp, 49 predicted proteins | sample 17_EM_MG_FD_194513 | JGI IMG/M metagenome (GOLD analysis project Ga0307515, IMG submission 194513) | Populus trichocarpa ectomycorrhiza microbial communities from riparian zone in the Pacific Northwest, United States - 17_EM | ecosystem: Host-associated > Plants > Roots > Unclassified | place... | reverse complement strand
CGAGAAAACACCGAGGGCGAATACTCTGGCTTGGAGCATCAATCCGTGAGCGGAGTTGTCGAATCACTTAAAGTTATTACTCGCGCGAAATCTGAGCGCATTGCTAAGTTTGCTTTTGCTTTCGCGCTGGCAAATAACAGAAAGAAGGTTACTTGCATCCATAAAGCCAATATCATGAAACTAGCCGACGGCTTGTTCAGAAACACCTTCAAGAAGATTGCCGAAGACTACCCAACATTAGAAACTAATGATATGATTGTAGACAATGCCTCTATGCAGTGCGTCTCAAGGCCTCAGCAATTCGATGTCATGGTCATGCCGAACCTTTACGGAGGCATCTTGTCCAACATTGGCGCTGGACTCGTTGGCGGACCCGGTATTGTACCTGGATGCAACATGGGACGGGACGTTGCAGTTTTCGAGCCCGGGTGCCGGCACGTTGGACTTGATATCAAGGGCAAGGACCAGGCCAACCCAACTGCACTCATCCTTTCCGCCTCCATGCTGTTGCGTCACATCGGCTTAGATGACCACGCCAACCGCATCTCCAGGGCCGTATACGATGTTATTGCTGAAGGGTAAGTATCTTCCTCTTTTCTATCCCACAACTTGCTAATTATGCTTAGTAAAACGCGAACTCGGGACATGGGGGGTGAATCAACAACACATGAATTCACCCGTGCTGTCCTTGGCAAGATGGAAGCATCAGGATAGATGTTAGTTCACACAAACAATACACGACGTTGATGTAGATTACCTGCGAGGTAGTGTGTGCAATATGGTTGTATTTCTAGCCGTAGATACTCTGAATGAATTGATCCTTTTCCCACCATCCGCTTTAACGCCATAACGCCTCGCTGAATGCAAACAACACTCATATCAAGCGTCGGGATCCATAACTCATCTCAAGCATGTGGAAAACTAGAAGGTGATTTTTCTCTTTCTCCCAGTATACTTGGAACTAGCCTTAACCACTTTCCCTTTCTTCTCCATCTGTTCTTTTTTCCTTATTATCCACGCCTTGCTTCCCTTCCTCTCCTCTCCCCTCTTAGCTTTATCCCTTGCCCTCCGCCTTCCATCCATGACATCTACACCCTCCATTCCCTTGACCACTCCCGTGATGTCTCCATCTAACTCACCACCACCAACCGTCAGGACCAAATACGTCTTGGCGCTCTTCGTTCCAGGATCATCCTCTAGCAGCCCCGCGCCAAACCCTGCCCGCACCGCCGCACTCGACACCATGCGCTTCTGCTCCTCATTCTTAGGGTAGAACTGACACACGGCGCGCCCGCCCCGGCGCAAACTCGCATACAGACCGTTGAAAAAGCGGCTCAGGCGCCCCGCCGGGGTTTCCTCGCTCGACTCCGCGTTGCAGAGCCACTGGACCGCGCTGATACTGATCGCGGCGTCGAACGTGCCCGGCCGGAAGGGGACGCCCTGGCCTGCGTCGGCGAGGAATAGGTCGCCCTCGACTTCCTTCTCTAGCGCGACGGCGAGCATGGACGCGGAGATGTCTATGCCAATCCAGGTATGTGGACCGGCGGGTGTAGTTGGGGCGGGGGAGGACAGGATTTCGCCTGAGAGCCCGGAGCCGCAGCCGACGTCGAGGATGAGGGAGGGGTGGCGGAGGGAGAGGAGCTCCAGCGCGCGGTGTGTCATTTGAGTTTGGATGTGCTGGATGCGGGAGGAAGTTGTGTATTTTCGGGATTCGGAGTCATTATAAAAGAGGTCTGGGGGACTACGGAGGTGTCAGTTAGGGTATTAAAGGGTGGCGTGGTGATAGAAGTACGTACAGAGTATCTTCAGGGCGCGACATTGTGAGGGTTCTGATGGAGCTTTAAAATATGCAGGAGTGCCCCAAATTATTTTAAAGGCTTGTATTAATTATGAGAAGACCGATTGAATTAATACGGGTAGAATGCGCGCACAGATGTCGACATTTGCTCCCACATTCTCGAATATCGATTTCTTTATCGATAAAAAATTCCGACATTTTTCCGAAAAAGGCCAGCTGCGTAACTGACCTCATCCCTTTGCTCACCCAAGCAGCACCAAGCTCCGGCAACCTTCAAACATGTGGATCCTACCTCTTGTAGGCTATGTTGGTGTCATTCTAGGCTTTGGATTTCTCACGCTGGCAATAGGTACCAACGTATTCCATTCAATCTCAAGTCCCCCGCTAACGTAGATTCCGAAATCAGCTTCTGGCCTCTACTACCTTTCGGAGCTGGTGGAAGAGCACACAGTGCTTGCTAAGAAGCTTCTTATGCGGCTTATATACAGCATCATCGGCCTACAGTTTCTGTTACTAGTTATAGACAGGTTCCCGTTCGGTCTGAGTGTCCTCAGCATAGTCTCGCATGCAGTATACGCGCAGAATCTACGGCGGTTTCCTATTGTCAAGTTGACAGATCCGCTGTTCCTACTCTCTTGCGGTATATCTCCCTTCCTACATCTAAGAACTATAACACCACAAAACCCACCCTCTATATGCACACATACCCTCGGCTAACATATTCTAGCTCTCGTAATCCTCAACCACTACCTCTGGTTCCTCCACTTCTCTGCTCCGCCCTCGCGCTCCGTCCCAGCCTACCCCTATGCCCGCGACATCTTAGCTCCTACCTTCACAGAAATAGCCTCCTACTTTGGGCTATGCGTGTGGCTTGTACCCTTCGCCCTCTTTGTCTCTCTCTCGGCTGGCGAGAACGTCTTGCCGAGCATGGGTTCCGAGTATGCAACGGGTGAGGGTAGCAGCTTTGTGAGCGCTGGAAAAACGCCGGCAGCTAGTAGTGCTGGTGGTACATTTGGGGATGGAAGCAAGAGGCGGGCAAGGAGCGGCACGAATGCGGGTATGGCGAAAGCAGTCGTTAACGGGGTTAGGGAATGGGTGGGCGAGACGGGCGAGGTTATGGGATTTTGGCGCGGGGAGAAAACGAGGTCATTTTGAGGGTTGAAGACCAGATACCAGATATCAAGTATTTTAATTTTCTTTGCTCACGAGATGTGACCCTCAGCCTGCCTTGAAATCCTCCACACGTGCGTGCAGCATATGAGTGCTAGTAGGGTCATGAGAGTAGGGTGTTGGCGCGCGAGCGGCGGTTACCGAAGCTCTTTTATGAACAGGCGCTGAAATATCTTTCATACTCGATAGAGAGTCGTTCTAAGAGTTTTGCGCAAACCCGGAAGATTACATATATGTAGCGAAGATCTTATTATCCCGCCACCATTGGAAAGAAGTACGCAAAATTGCGTGGTTGTTCTACTTGCTTGGTTCTTGAAACGTCATGGACGAAAAGTGAATGTTTGAGAAGCTTCCGAGTTAGTTATATTGAGCAAACTACACGGTTTCCTTGACTGATTGATGGCTTCATTGACTTCACTTATAGCTATGACTAAGTTATGTCGAAGAGTTTGAAGCCATTCACAAGGCCATAAAAAGACTAGGTTTGCCAGAATTACGATTCACCGTTTAACGGATAGTGTTACTTTGCCTCAAACCCTTCAAAAATAGCTTCTCCTCTTGTCTTATCCTCTAAACTTCTGTCCTGCACCTCGCGTTCGTCATAGATCTACTAACTGACGCATTTGCAAGGGCGATGTCCGACGTTTTATTGACAGGAAAGGACGTAAATCTTGTGGTCACTTGCGGGGACATTATATGGAAGGTCCGCAATAAAGTCCTCGAGGGCAGCTTGAGATACTGTCAGGCTTTGCTCAAGACAGATGCCGTGGTGAGAACCCATTCCATCCTTCTTCATCTAAAGCTTCATACTAATCATCAAGACAGATGTCACCCACTACAAAGGTGTGTCCTGTAACTCTTCAGGTTAAGATGCACTACTAATCTGGAGCGCAGACTTGTGACCTCCCTTACGTAGATTTCTCAGAATATCATCCTATTGTGGTTGGGCGACTCCTGGAATGGATCTACACGAACAAGTACACCATCGATCAACCAGGCCAACTTCAGCACCCTTCATAGTACGGAAAATCAAATCGATCCACCAAAGATCCCAGTTATCCACATGAAGCTAGGACTCGCCGGTGAGAACTTTATGCTTGTTGGACTCAGCAGCGTAGCTCTCACGCAACTTGGGGATTCCCTAGAGAAGGAGTGGGACGCCGAGTAATTTACAGGGCTTCTTCTGGAGCTGCATCCCAAACCTAATGGACCACCGGTGCCGACGCCATTGGAGGTTGCCATGTTGCGCTGTGCTATAAAGCACCACGTGGAATTGCGGAATCGTGCTGATTCTCGGGCGGCGCTGATCTTTCACGCGCCTTGGAGCTTTGTGTGTGCATGGGTTGAGGGAGTGGTTTGCCGCCGTACGCGCCCAAATTATCCGTACTAGCATAGGCCTTGAATTGGAGTGGCGGCGAGGACATTGGATCTTGGCTGGTTGATATGAAATGGCGGCTCAACCCAGGCTGCTGATTGTTTCTCTGCACGTAGCTTCTCCGCTTGGTCCCTGCTACGCCATGCGACTTTTAGACGGCGTCTTAAGAGCATTGAACTTAATAACCTGAGAAACCCTTACAGCATCTCTAATTTTCTCAACCTTTTTACGTATGCATCTAAGAGTTTACGTTAAGAGGCTTTAATCGTGTATGACATTCAGAATCCCGATTCCCCAGAGAAATGTCTAGTGCATTGAAATCATTAATACAGATTTACAGCATCGTGCCAGCTTAGTCAATTAGATAGGGTCAGAGGCACCAATAGAAGTTGCTAATTTTGATAGGTATTGTGCTAGGTTTGCCGGTGCCTAGATTATGAGATGGATATGTTGATGATTTTGATGTCCTCCTCTGGCTTCTCTTTGTATACCCTCGCGTTCTCAATCTTATGGATGACATCAAGGCCTTGAACGGCCCTGCCAAATATTGTGTGCTTGTTGTCCAGCCAAGGCTAGATAGAGTATCAGTAATAGAAATCTTTAATAGTCAGGAAGGTGCACTGACCGTCTTCTCTGTTGTAATAAAGAACTGGGAACCATTGGTGTTTGGACCAGCGTTTGCCATGCTGACTGTATAAGGTTTGTCATGCTTCAGTGTCGAGAACTCGTCCTCGAACTCCTTCCCCCAAATACTCTCGCCGCCTGTTCCGTCGCCCAAGGGATCGCCAGTTTGTATCATGAACTTTCGGATAACACGATGGAATATAATATTATTGTAGTATCCATTCTTTGAATGCGTGACAAAGTTCTCAACAGCCTTTGGAGCGGCTCCGGGGAATAATCGAATATGTATGTCTCCATATGTGGTGTGGATGATAGCAGCTGTACCAGTCTCCGCTGGTTTAGCCTCGACGTTCTGCTTCGCATTAATGTTACGCGGTTTCTCATTTTGGATATCTCGTTCTGATTTCGAGATACTGTTGGAATTAGTATTGAGAAATCTAGAACTATATTCTTGAACACTTACTTTTCATCGTTCGTAAACATATAGAATCGAACTTTGCCCGACCCAGTTGATACAAGCATAGCATCACGCGCTTCGGCTTCTTGAAGAAGAGGGTTGTCACTCGCCGCCATAGCCACAGTGGTGACACCTTTCTTCTCGGGTTGCCCTTGATACAATGCTAGGTTCAGTGTGCGGAACGGCTCCTCCTTCCCGTAGACCTTTACCACACGGTTGGTAAGAGTGTTGATGACTTTAGTTCCTAGGATCGAACCATAGAGGATGAAATGGCCCGTCTCATCGAATATGACATTAATCCGACTTTGAACCGCTGGACTCTCTAGCTCTCGCTCTACGGCAAGCCTACGCCCGAATTCGACGTCATCAAGCTTTTGGATTGCGGTTCCAGCCTGCTGCATCTCCGTGACAGTTGCTATTGACTCATCATACGTTCTGTAGAGTTTACCAGATGCGAAGTCGAAGACCCGAACTTTACGATCTGGGAAGGAGAAGGTCGCAAATTGAGAGCCCGTAGGAGATATTGTAATAGATGATGGAACGGATTTGGCCTGACTTGGATCAACCATTGAAGCATTTACAAAAATATGGTGTTATTACCTTTTTGAATTCGAATAAGTTCGTAGAACTCTTCATGGAGAATACATTGTCAGGCTTCTCATAATTGTCGCCTGATCTCCAATACTCAAGCATGCCCCCTTCATCAACTGAGATGACACAGTCGTAGTCGTTGTTATACGCCATTAGCGACACTGAACTCTTATGCAAGCTTTTGATAGTGTGCAGCGGCTGCTGGTTTTCTCCTCGGCCATCATGTACCCTTATCCATGAGTTTTCCTCAGAAGAGACTGCCAACAGTGGAAAAGATGCTCCACGGCGGTGTACCCAGCAAACGCATTTCGGTGTATAGTCGAGGTTAAGCATTGCTAGTAGATCTAGGTGGCTGTTAGCATTATAATCCAACTCTAATCGGATTCATTGACGCACCAAAGGTGATCACATCAAAGATCTTAACAGTCCTGTCTGCGCTAGCGGAAGCAAAGCTCCTCCCATCCGCACTAACACTCACGCTTTTTATTTCCCCATTATGTGCCCTAAACTCCTTTACGAATTCAATTCCTCCGAAATCCTTCTTCCAAAACTTTACAACACCATCAACGGACGAGGTTATTAGGAAGTCGGTAAGCGGTGTGAAGGTGGTGAAGCATAGCTGGTCCCTATGCATGAGCGACTTTGAGTAACGAGCAGCGGTGGGTAGAGCTGCAATATAAAGCTTTTCGTAAGGAAGCTTGCGACGCTTCTTTTTCGGTGCCGTGGAGGGAAGGGCAGGGCCAAAGCCATCGTCATCCGAGGAGGTGTCTGGATACCTAATTAGCAAAATTTGGGAGAGATGTAATGAGTCAAATATACCGTCGTCTGGTATTCTATCAATAGGCTTATTCTCATCTACTTCCATTTCTGACCGTGACCGCTTTGCCGGCCTGGGTGAGGCCAACCTGTCCACCTCCATTGTTTTGCTGTTACGTGGAAAAAGCCTCTTCTAAAGAACTTGAGCGTTGCAAAGCTGGCAAGGCTTCAATATGTAGAATGAATCGCAAAGGTGATGTCGCGAAAATCACACGGTCACGTGCAGAACGAAGAACCCTATGCTCCAAGAGATTATATCCTAGAAGTTAGTGCTTTAATCCACGGAATGCACACCATCACCCAAATTCGAAGCTTTTACAGCTTGCTTGATTACCAGAAGAAGTCCACTATCGAAATGCTCACTTCCGTCGGCTCAACGATCCTCCACCTCCGCATTCCCATCTTGAACTTTTTCTACCCGAGCTCTCTAACTACAATAAATTCACAATAAAGCAATAATTGTCCCATTCGAGACCGTCTATGACAGAATGGTGCCTCCTACAAAACGCCGCAAGATCTTTGCTGTCGAGGAGATAACTTTTGACCCTGCCGCACGCGAGGAATTCCTTACGGGCTTCCACAAACGCAAGTTAGCGCGAGTAAAACATGCACAGGAAGAGGCTGCTAAGAAGGAGCGCGAGGAGAGGGTTAAACAGAGGAGAGAGGTGCGATTCTCTTGCAGTCCGAAAACTCTCCCAGAATTGGTCTCTCGACTCTAGAAGCGAGTATAGCTCTTTTGTAGACCTTGTCGCTAATCCACGTTTTAGATGAGGCAACAACGAAAGGAGGACCTAGAGAGACATGTTCAGGAAGTTAATACACTACTAAAGAAGGCGAATGGTGAACTTGGCGAAGAAGGGGAAGGCGGGGAGGATGAGGCGGCGGACGAGGAAGGGGAAGATGAAGAGTGGACTGGGTTTGAGGAGCCGGTCGAGATAAGTCGGGAGGAGGAGTATATTGACGAGGATAAATATACGACTGTTACAGTGGAGACTATTGATATATCAAAAAGCGGGTTTAGTAAACCGGAGGAAGCTAGATCAGAGGAAGATTCAGAGGGTGGAAGGGGAGCTGTTGTTGGATCGAAATTACAAGCCTCGAATAAGCAGGTATGGACTAAGGAGAAGCCTTCGAAGGACAGACCGAAGAAGAAAAAGAAGAAGTTTCGATACGAAAGCAAGGCGGATCGGAAGGTCACAAGACTGAAGGAACGGTCAAAAAATAGAGAGCAAGCAAAAGCCCGTCGAAGTTAATATGTTTAGGGTCAAATATGACAATGTCCCTTTCGATTATTGCATTTGCATTGATGCAGTGGTCGTCCAAAAACAAACTAACAGACCGCCATAACCACGAGGGAATGCTTGTCGTTGACGAGGACAGCCACCAACAGCGCGCTATAACCCAGTCTTGACCAAGCTCTAACAAGAAGAAGCAGCCACAAAAACAGTATAAAGGGAATTCCCGCTATATCCACGCCCATGCTCATGCTCATCACGCCTCGGGAAGAAAATCAAATATTTCCAATCTCAGTCACGAAGTCGTTCAACTCCTTCTTGGTATCGGCGTACTTCTTGGCCATCTCTTCGTATTTGGCCTCCCACTGATCCCGAGATGCCTCTAGAGCTTGTACTTTGCGTTCGTAGTGGCCGGACTTGACGTCAGTTTGGCGGAGCCTAAAAGCATAAATGTTAACTCGAGTTTTGATAGGTAGTAGGGAGAGAAGCTCTTTCTGGGTATATTCTGGGTATAGGAATAGGGTTGGTATACTTCTCGTTCAGTTCCCGGATATTTCGGTCAGACTCTTCAGCCTCCTCTTCAAGTAGCTGTACCTTGCGTTGCATACTCTCGGCTTGACTACCGGCATGCGAAGTCGAGTCGGCTCGCTCTTTATGTTCCTTGATACCACTCTCTAGTTTCTCTACGTCTGCCTCGAGCACTTGATTTTTGTGTGATAAGGAAGTGATTTCTTGCTCCTTGGCGAGATTTTCAGATTCAAGGGCCTTGACTTTGGTCTTGAGCTCCTCGACTTTGGCGGCGGACTCATCAGCCTCTGCGCGGAGGGCGGCCATACGCTGGAAATGAGTTAGTCCAGTTGACCATTTTTTCCCGCATGCATCTCATCAGAAGCAAATCAACCTCTGGGTAGCGTCAAGATTTTGGGCGGATGCATGAGGAGTGCGTGGAGGGGTGATAACTCACTTGCCTGATTTGGTCCATGGTGAATTACAAGATTCGTTATTCGCTGCTTAGATGAAGAAAAGGTTGTGAGATAATGCACCGGGCAATAAGAGGAGGAAAACGTTTCGTTGGTGTGTTATTGTTATTGGAGGAGTTTGGACAAAGCATCGGTGTGTCTGGTTGCGGCGTTTGAGTTGTCGCGCTTACCTTGGCACCCTTCGCACGTGCATGTGAGTCGGACCCCACACTTTCCCACAGGGCAGCATAGCTATCTGTTGATATCCTAAAGGGTAAACACAGGACCTATTGTCGAAAACTAAAAAAATACCACCCCAAATAGATCTTGACAGGGCAAAAAATTGTCGCTTCTGTGGATCGAAAACAGTACCTCCAGATTGCATCTGAACACAGAATTTAACTGAACGAAGTTAGTATTTTGAACTTGCTTGTCAGTGTGAGAAATCTCATACCTGGCGCTCTCCCAAGCGAATTAAAGCGACTTGATGAAGAGCTTGGAAAATAGCAGGAACATCTCACCTTAATCTAATCACAATTGAGACGCTAATATTGCAAATTTGAGATTTATTGTAATGGTTTGATTGACCAAACCTACGATATCATTTTGCCAAGACTCTATTTGATTTAAAGCCTTTGGTTGGCTCAGGTTCTCAGAGGAAGTGGTTCGTGCACGAACACTAGAATCGAAACAACGCGGGCATCAAATTATCTGATCTGATTGGCTAGATCTTGAGGACCCAAATCATCGTGCTAAGGGTTACTTCAATTCCTCTATCTACATTTTTCAATTGAAGATGATACTTCGAGCTTGCTAACCTCATCGGTGTTCTTGATGATGTAATTCATGCAAGAAATAAGCATGAATTTGCGAATAGGAGTATTGAAATCCCGATCACTTGGTAATTCTAAAAGTTTCGAAGTACCTTGGAGGACTGAGCTGGGAAGTAGTGGTCGTTTGAAATCGGAAAGTGCGTTAGAAGTACTACGGATACTGTTAATGAGAAAGTTTATTTTGATATAGAGACTTAGCTTTAAGGATGACGCTGTGTATTAGCTACCAGGACTGAAGAGATTCTAATTGAAGAACCCGCAGTAGCTACGGCGGGTTATGTGGAGGTTGTCAGTCGCTATTAGAATCGAATCTGTAAATATAAACCGTCAGCTTTAGAGTATAATCAGTTGATTAAAACATGGCAGTCCGAGACCAAGGCTAAAGAACAGTTTGAAGTCTCTAACTAAGCGCTAAGCATTATTCACATGAATTTAATGTCATAGTTTTTTGGTTCAGGCCCGCGAGCTCTTCCGAGATGGTTTGTCCGCCCCGGCATTGTCTCCTTGGCAACAGCAAACCTCCGAGTAAACAACACTACGACAACACTACAAACGCTCGTTGAAGACACATCCAACTCACAAACTATTCTCAATGTGATCAGGCAGAATGGAATTGCTTGCCGCAAATGATCAGGAAAACCTGGTGTACGGTCTCCAGACCGCTGCTATGGGGAAACACCTCAACAACGGCGTGAAAGGGTTCGGATCGAAGACCCCAGGAAATAAGGCACCGAAGACGCCATTCAAGATCTCACTGAACGATGAAAATGCCCCTTTTAAAGCTGGAAAGTCGGTCCTCGGAACAACTAAAAAGGGAAATCAAGACCTCTTGACTGGAGGGAAGAAAGGCGGAGATCAAGACAAGAACGCCTTTGTTACTCCGGCCGGTATGAACTCTGTACTTGCGGGAAATGGTTCATAGAGAGACCATATTGGCTGATAGCTCAACAGGCCCACGTACTCGAGCTCCTTTGGGCATGAAAACGACCAATGCTAAGCTCAAAGCCTTCCAAACGCCTGCACCCCTTTCTGGATCTGCCAAAACCCAAAAGAAGACGAGCCCGCGCCTCCGTCGACCCAAGGTCAAAGTACACCAAGCAGAACCTGTCAAAGATAATGCGTTGGAAGAAGAAAGGGAGATCGAGTATATGCCCCCTCGGGGAATTCGTGAGTTTAGATATAGTAACAACAACTTGCGAAGGCTAATAGCTCACAGCTCTCCCTGATGAACCCGAAGACTGGCCTTCTGATATGAAATATCCCATGCTTGAAGGTGCTAATTTTACCCGTGGCATTTACTCGACCTACTTCAACCCGGTTGGGGATGACGGCCTCACACGTTCCGAACGAGAAGACCTCGAGCAGAAAGCGAAAGAGGATAAGAAAAACGAGGAAATCATGCAGAAAGCCATTGACGATATGTTCAAAGAAGTCGAGGAGTCGGTCGCCGAAGGTCTCCTCAGCAAGAAACAGAACGCCATCATAGAGGAACCCAAGAAAAGCCAGAAGGTGCCACACACTCGCAAACCACTGGCCTCCAAAACCCCTTCAACGATCAACTCCAAATCCGCCGCAGCAGCTCTCTCCCCGCCACCGAAAGCTACTTTCGCCGCCTCTACTGTGGCTGCTAAATCTCGTCTTCCATCTCGCCTTATCTCAAGCAAGAAGCCTACGCCCATGAACCCCTCCGTAGCCCGCCATGCTGCCGCGACTACGGCTTCCCGCACCACAATCGGTTACTCCCAAGGCCGTGCCGCATCCTCTTCCATGCGCAAGCCTCTGTCGAACCTCGCGAGGAGCACTCCCGCAAGCACAGTGTCTGGCACGCACAAGCGCGCCGTTAGCACGCCTGCTGCGCCCCTATCACGCGGCATGTCGCGCGCATCCTCCGAAGCAACCATTACGCTTGCGCGCTTTGCCAAGGAGAACTTCACCTACGAAGCTGAGGAGGAACTGATACGGAAGATGCAGTACGCCAGCTTCGACGAGGTGGACGAGAGGGATTTAGAAGATTGTATGCGCGGCTACATGCCGGCAGCGTTGTTGGACGATGATGAGTATGACGACTTCAGGCTGGAGGTCCCCGCGCTGTGAGAGATTAATGGAGCGACGGTTGAAGAGAATTGGAGTTGAAACGATCAGACTTTCTCTCTAGAAAGTTGAATTAGCCTTCACTGGTGTTGGTGCTTCAGGACTATTGGATAGAGCGGATTTGGCATTGCAAACAGTGCTTGGGGTCAGTAATAAACAGTTGCGGAACTTTGTTCTCATGATTCTGTATAATCAACAAAAACAACAATTGTTGCGATTCTGCTTGTGTGCTTCGTTGAGCAAACGATGATGTTTACATCTTGCGACTATCTTGTACAATGCTTGTGTCCGTTGTGTATCTTATACCTTAGTTGTGTATTCCGTAGTAGAAATATATGTTGCGCAGAGCGGCAGCACGATAGCCACTCTCACAGTCCTAGGATTACTTCCATCCAAAATCGTGTTGTGTGCGCCGGCCGTACCATGAAAGTATAGTTGGTTCGATACATGACTGCTCTTGCTGCATGCCCTAGAAAAGGTAACGCATAAAGAAATTATAACACTCTAAGGGATCAGTATGAAGAGGGCATGTCTTTATGTTCGATATAATTCAAATATTTCACTACCTTATTGGTATTTTGACCTCCATCTCCCAATATCCTGATCAAACCCGAACCCCTCGCTATGATTACGTAGGGCAGCCGTCGGTGCATGCAGCGTTCGACCCAGAGCCAAAAGACCGGAGCGAACGCAAAAGCAGCTAGTCGAATGCCTCAAGCTTAAAGACCAAAAAAAATCCTGAAAATGTAGTCAACCCAAATCCGTCTGAACTAGAAAGGTCAGGGCTGGCACACGTATGCAGAACACGAGTTTGTGGAAGCACACCTTCGCAGCACACACACCGTGCTAGCCCTGGAAAATGATAAGAGAGGAACGCCATAGTACGCCGTGGGTCGCCATGCTGAAAATCCGATGATAAAAAAAAGGCAGAGAAGGCAAAAAAATAAGGCGAATGATGTAAGATGTGCCGTTGGGCCGCAACCGAAAATAATAGACACGGGGCGTGAGGCATAAAACGTGAGGCAACATAAACAGAGCATATCTAAGACACCAGAAGGAAGTGTGGGGGTGAAGCTGCAGATGAGTCTTTTTCTATCCTACCGTTGGTTGCCTACCAGCAGCCTTCTGATGTCATTATCCCCTTGATCATTCATCCTGCGCGTAGAGATTCTGGTTGAGAATCTTGTTCATGGTGAACATATGCACTCGGTCTTGTTTGAAGACGGCTCGCATAGCCTCATCACACCGGATCTGGCGCTTATCGTTGGGGTCTTGCAGGTCTCGTTCTTTAACGTACTCCCAGATTTTCTTAACGGTTTGAGGGCGAGATAGCTATTTTTATGTAAGTAAACAAACAAAATGATTAAGCTGAAATGAAAGCGGTTATGTAAGATTCTGGTTTCTAAAAAGTTAGGATGAAAATGATTAAACGCATAGCTTACGCTGGTCTCGCCTAAGAGTTCTGATAGCGCCGGAGAGAGTGTCATCGGTTTCTGTTTAATAAGAATGTGGTCAGCGCAGCTCGTCTAACCATCTATCAAATTTGAGGATGAATCTAAGCATACGTGAAAGCCTCCAGTCCGCTTCACCTCCTTCTTTTCTCCGCCACTTCCAGATTCTAGGTCACTATCATCGTCCGACTTGACCTTCTTTGCGCTCTTCTGCTTCTTCTTCGCGGCCTTGTCTTTCTTCTTGGCTACCGGCGCCCGCTTTTTTGTATTGCCTCCTCTCGTTGATCGCGCGCGCATTCGAGCATTCTCCTCCGCTTGCAGCCGCGCCGCGAAAGCCGCATCGTCTTCCTCCACTGATCTGTTGTTCTTTTTGTGCTTCTTTTTAGGTGGGCTGGGCTCGACTTCGGAGAGTTCAGACTCCTCAGTTTTCGCGCGCTTCTGCGGCGAGGATTGGGTTGAGGCACTGCCCGGTTCTGAAGAGTCGCGGGTGGCAGTACCTTTGACGCCATTTGTAGCAGATGGGTTGGCGGTAGGAACCGGCTCGGCAGGCTCAGAGCCATCGGTCTGGCCTTTCGAATTCAGCTCATGATTAAACTTGTCGAAACGCGCCATGATCAATTGTGTGACCTGGTCCTGAAGTTGGAGGTTAAAAAATGGCTCTACAAGATATTCATAAGTATCTCATACTTTCTGCGGTGTAATATCATAGGGCACCTGCGCCTGCAGGCCTTTGCGGATGCGCTTGGCTGATATGGTGTTGAGGTCACTAGTTGCTAATATGCCATCGATGATCGCAGAATATGAGGCCTCTACTTCTGGCGGTAGAGCTGAAATATAAGAGTCAGTATAAAGAAGATTACTTCAGGGCGTAGCGCGGGGGCCTTACCAGCCATGTTGGGGTCGTCGTGAGCTGCTAGTCCACGGAAAATGACAAGAAGGCTGAAAAGGATGTGGAGAAGTTCGTAATAGAGATCGGATGTATATATAAGTGAGAGCGAAAGTAGCGCTGCCGGACCGAGAGAGCTTTGTGGAAGAGGATGAAGAAATGGTGGTGGTTAGATAATTGGGCGAATAGACTTATTAGGAAATCAAAATGCAAGTTGTACGATGAGAGCGCGGAGCACGATGTATGACGATCAAGAGGGGTATTTGGGGTGACGAAGATATGCAAGGCAAGCGCAGAGCACTAATTCTTCTGCATAAGGGAGACTCTTACTGCTTGAAGGTGGGCTGGGCAGCGGAGAAGATGAGGGTCTGGAGGATGCTCGGCTTGGAAGTCCAGCGAACGTGACGCTAATAAGCCGAATGGGCGATCCAATCCAGGCACGAGCACAGACGATGAACGACAAGTAGGAGGCTGGGAACCCGCAGAAAGACATGTCGGTATCAGGACACGTATTTGCCCTAATGAGTGTAGTAATTTGGGTAGCAAGCTCTCCCAAATGCTTCATTGAGTTGCATCTTCTATGCTACTACAGTAGTTTTCCGCTCACATAACCCCACACCCGATCCCGTACATGGCCCTCTCAACCTCACGCTTAATCGTGAACCAGTCAGCCCTGCGCTCCGCAAACTCGTAAACTTCCTCAGCTCTAAAGGTTCCGTAGTAGCGATCAGAGTCGGCGATGATAGTCGCAATCTCCTTAGCATGTTCCGGCGAAATTAAATAAATTTGAGAAAGTTCTCGCAAAGCACTGAAGTATTGCGTCAGCGTCTTGTTCTTTAAAGTGGCGACGTACGAATAGTAGGCGTTCATGTCACTAGGAATGATCAGTGAGCAACATACTGCAGACAAGAAGCGCCGAAATATATTCATACCTGATTAGCTTCACTGCGCCATCCACACTAATCCGCTGGCGCTTCAGATGCTTGCACAACGCAGTAAAGAGGCGCAGGCCAACTTCTTGGTTGAAGACATCTAACATATTCTTGTCCGTGCTCCCAGTCAGCATACTTGTATGCGATGAAACAATTTCCACTATCTTTTCCGCCGTCTGGCTAGGCCCAATATCCGTTATCTGCACTACTCCGTCGGCGGTAGCGGCCGGATTAAAGTCTGTGGGCAATTGTGTCGTCGCGCATATGTATTCGACCTCGTCCATAAGTACATCTATGCCTTTATTTAATCCTGCGGCGACGCGCTCGTCTAGCATCTGCTCGAATCGCTTTTTTTCCTTAACAGCTGGACTGAGAAAGTCGTCGCGGTCTGAGAGCTTTGCAGACACCATCTCTTGGAGATAGAACACATCTACCATCTGCTGAATTAGATCGCCCACGTTCACTAGTTCCAGAAATGTGACTAGAGGTTCAACACCTTGTCGGCTGTGATCGCCCACTTCTCGAGGATTGTACGACGAGAGGTGGTTGACGGCTTTATCAAAACCGGTCTTGATGTGACGGTTCCCAAGAATTTGCAAAAGGCTAATGAAGATATTTTCGCATTGCTCCCTCGACTCCTCACCGGATTGTCCGCCTAATTTCACGAATAGAGCTGCTCGCTCTAAACTTGATTTAGCTGTGTGGATAAGGTTTAGAGCCACTTCAATACTGAAAAGAGAACGAATGCCCTCTAGACGCGAATTCATTATCGCTGCTTTCGCGGCGAGCTCGGTGCTAGGTGCCTCTGGTCTGGGTGAAGTTGACCTTTCGCCCGGTACTGGCGTTCCTGACCTTGAAGTTGGAGGTTCGAGAGCATCTCCACTGACAACAGCAGGAGCCGTTGCTGGTTTGCTGGCACCAAAAGGGGTCGGTATTGTTGATACAACATTCACGGGCATCATCACCACTTTCTTGAAAGAGGTGAGGAAATCGCGCTTGACAGCTTGGCGATTGACGTTCGCCATGAAGAAAGACTCTGTTGACTGCTCTTCATCAGAGAGTCTCTTCTCCCACGCCTCAACTTCGGCATCTGATTTCCGCTTAAAGAATTCGAGCTCTTCCTGCAGGTAAAGGTCGACATGTGGCTCAAAAATGCGAGTAACAATTCGACTACATTCTTCCTGGAAGTTAGGCTGTGATCCTTTAGTAGGTTTAAGTGACTGGGCGAACTGCAAGCCTTGCTCAAAGACGCCAGAGACGGCTTTAAGATAAACTTCGATACTGCTCTCGTGAGCTTCGTCAAACAGACTTGTGACATACTCTGATATGATGTCTTCACCGACTCGGTCTAGAAAGGGCATTAAAACATCGATCGTAGGAGGAAAGACACGATCAACGATTAGACCTTCACCATTTAAGGCGGTAGCCAGGCCGCGGAAAAAGTCGTGCGACGGCTGCAGAGAAACGTGGCCAGGAGCAGTGTCTCGTAAACAATCAGCTGGGTTTCCCAGCTTCTCCTTGTCCAGCATCAATGGGTGATTATGGATGAAGCTGTCAATCCCGGCTGTACCGCCGTTCAAGGTGAATAAAACATGGGCATATCTCTTCATCTGGCCATCGATGTCATTTGTTTCGTAACCCTGCTCAAACTCTCGTAACACAGCGTTCTCGAAAATACCCACCATCGAGTTAAGTTTTTCTTCCCTATCATGCCATCCTTGCGCGAAGTCACTCTTCGCAAAAATCTTAAGTTGTGACAACATTTGTGCTTGGTGTTCTGGGTCACGATATGTGCGAAATAAGACTGGGTCCGTATGGCTTGTAGACCTAACAAGGTCGAAGTAATATGGTGCCAGAGCTCCATATATTTTCCCGTATTCTTGCCGCGCAAACCCTCTTATGGAGCGAGCCCTCATGAGCACTTTTAACGCCATTGTCGGATCCAGAGAAAAAGATTGTCCCGATCTAGAAGATCCACTGGGCGACAATGTCATAGCATCAAACCCACTATCCAGAGTCCCCTGGCGTGGCCTCGAAGTGTGCTCTAGAGATTTACGTTGCTTTTCTTCCTCCCAACCAGCGTCGAAAAGCGTGACACTTATTTTCCGCTCACTGTCGCCTCCACCAGCTATGCCATTGACGCTGCCGTTCAGCCCTACACCTGTCCTCCGAGCCTCTTCTGCTTCTTTAGCCCGCTGAGCTTCCAGTTTCCTCCTCATGGCTTCTTCGAACCTCTGCCGGGCCTCTGCATCGTTCCAACATCCCATGCTCTTTAGCCTCTGAATCCATCGCGTATCATCATATACCATCTCCTGCATACGCTTGGAGGTCCGGGCAAATCTGAGTAAGTCGGGAATGGGAAGGTAGTCGAGGATCGTAGCAATGAGTTCTAAGGCAATCAGGAAGTATTATCCAAACTGATCGATGCGACATACCCGCTGGCAGCACTGGCTTCGAGTCAATGATCTGCGTAACTCGTAGAGAGCTCAGGACGTGTTGTCGTGTGTGCTCTCCGGATCCGGGGGCTCTCTTGAACGAAGACATGATAGCGGGCGACTCTAGGGATTTCGACGGGAGATGTCGAAGGGCCAAATCGGCGGATTAGTGCGACTTCTTCATTTCGGGGTCCGTGACTGCTTTTGGTATCAGCACGAGAGCTCATTCATCGCTTGGCGGCTAGTATTGTTACATCGCGAGGGATTGAGAGCAGAGAGTTTTTAGCGAGCTGCTTTGCTTTGATCCTAGCGATGCGGTCAGCACCCCAGTGCATTCCCATATAATTTCCTTGAACGCCAGGATCATTTCATATTGTACATTAGTTTTTCACGGAGCCGTTGCATTGGTAGAGAATAACATATCACATACAAATATTACTCCATTAAACATAAACCCTCTCTGCCGCTATATACAATATAAAAATAGGATCACCAATCTCACATATGAACTAAATACTATACGCGTGTGCTACGTACTTTGTCTTTTTCCAAGTCCTTTAGGTTAATTATAAGACGGCCAACAATCCTGCCACAGCAACACCCATGCCAACACCGGAACCCATGTTATGTCCAGCAACGTTCGAACTAGCTGCCTGAGCAGATGCAGGTGTGACTGTAGCTGCTGAAGAAATAACGGATGCCGCAGATGAAAGAGCGGAGGATACGGCAGATGCGCCGGACGCGCTAGCTGCTGAAGCGCCTGTGGCAGAGACGGTTGCCGGGCAAGAGGCAATGGTAGGGATAGTAATACCGTAGGTACTGCATAATTGCGAGGCAAAAGTAATAGTTTCTATTTTCCGCAATCGTAAGTATAAATTTTACAGACTTGATTTTTGAGTACGGACTTTGCGTGTCGTCGGCGCTGCAAGCCTGCGATACGCAGCAAGAAAGGTTGCTTATGAGGTCCTTGTTTGAACAAATGCACTTAATGTCGAGGGTTTGGCAACTACCAAAGTTGGAGCCTACACATGATTGCTACAACAGAGTCAGTAAAGCGCGGGCGAGAGGTGAAGAGTACATGTACTCACCGCGCATTCTGGTAACCCATCAAGCTGCGCAGCAGCTAAGGAGCTCAAGCTAGCGATGAGTACGACGGATACGAAGCGCATCGTGTCCCTTAAGCCATGTAAGCACAGGACAGCGTGTTGTTAATTACAGTGCAGGTAACAGCCTGCTGGTGTACGAGAAAGAGGTAGGATAAATCTGTGATAGCAAAAGCGGAGGGAGATGTCAGTGGGATGGAGTGATCAATGGAGGAGTTTGACAGAAATTGATCGAGTCTCTAGACAGACTGAGTTATTTCAATTATTGCCGCTACAGTCGCTTCGGAAAGAGACGATCAAATGTCAGAAACCATGATCAAAAATAGAAATTTGCCGAATCCTCACCTGTTTGAACCCTTTTTCTATACTCACACATGCCACCACCCATCCTCCATGCTATTATATCGCCATCGCCTATTTTTTGAAGCCATTTAAAGCCTATATTATTTCCTATTTTAGTTAGCGCCATGGCGCACAGGAGGAGAGCCAAAGCACCTAAGAATACTGCAAAGAACACTTCTAAAGCGCCTAAAGAGGTAGACCTTACTGTCAAACCTATACCACCTGTTGTAGAACAGCCCAAAGATCTTCAAACCTTTCTTCTAAATATAATCGTATCCGCCGATACTACAAAGATATTTAGCAACGTTCTAGCTACCCCGTTCGGAGCCTTTAAATACTAAAAGTTTATCGCCTAAAATACACATCGAGCCAATAAATATTACGGTCTTTGTTCTTTCCAGCTTAATCAATTAACTGCTATTATTGCGTCATCAAATCCAAAGGATCCTACAATACCTAAAGAGGTAAACAATGTAGACGAATAGCGCGAAGTAGAGGGAATAATAGAGGTACAGTTAAAGTACGTAAGGAGGGTATGGAGGGTTAATCTTACAGTTAAATATAAGGCCGCTACTGCACCTGTTAACGCGTCTGCTAATACTAGAGACGCTAATTTTACTACGGCTCTTAATGTAGCGCTTTAAGCAAGAGGTATTCTAATTAAAGTAGCGGCTAATAAAGAGGCAGAGTCCTCTGGCGAGGATCACAAAGATATAGTGGAGGAAGCTACTAGTAAAAAGAAGGCGTTAACTACTACCAAAATGCAGAAAGAGGCTGCTGAACGGCGTGAACGTGCAGAAGTTAAGAGTAAGCATCTATATGCGCTGCTTAAACGCCATTACTGCCTTTAATAGTACTGCAAGAATAAAAAGCACGGTACTATACACTATCTTAAATTCAACTTAAAGCACTACCTAATACTATCTTACTACTTAACGCGCTGGTCGGAGGCAATAGAATAGAAGAAAGCCACGGTTAACATACTAGATCTGTTCTTACTGTTAAAGATTAAGTATAGTAAGCACCTATAGGATAAGGAGGATAAAAAAGATATAAAGGCGTCTTCGGGCAGCTATAAGCACCATTAAGGTAACTCTTATAGTATAGACGAATTAAGCTCCCCCCCCTAACAACGGCAGCGACAAGAGGCTTATACTATAGTTATACAATTACTAGCTAATTCTATTTAACAACAAGATCTATTACCAACGGCATTGACGCTTTTAATAAACTAGATACAGCAGCAGAGCTAGATATAGTAGCAGAACTAGCTACAGAACTAGTAGACGCTATAACAGTTATAGAGTGCTATATAGGTAGTACTGCCTTCTTCTATATTACCAACCGTCGCTAATAGTTGTTTTATAGTAGATCCTATACTAAATATAAGACCTTTAGTACCTTCTTTACGGAGCGCTCTATCCAATTCTACTCTATCCTCTAAAATACCTACTAGTCCTTACCATCTACTCTTAAATACGCCTTTTACTAGCCTACTACCTAGTAGCCCCGCCCGCAGTAATATTAAATAATTAGATAATAAGCTTAGCACCTTTATTAAATGGCTATAAAGCCGTTATCTAGCTTTGGCCCACGCCTTTACTAAAGCGGAGTTAATTTTAGTTAATAAATACTATACCTTTAAGATGCTTAAGTATACGCTACTTAATAATAATATAGGCCATATAAAGCTGTATAGGGTTAGCTTAACGTACGGGCTCATTAATCACATGGTGGATAACTTAGAGGACTTTAGAATAGATTGGCGACGTTATAATGCTATAGTAGAGGCCTTACTTAACGTCTTAATTAGTAGGCGCTCTATATAACAATAGACCTTATTCTTCCCTTTATCTACTACTTAATTCCTACCCGTAAGAAATAGCCTTTCGCCCTTTTATTAAATCCTTATTACTCTACCGCATGGTTTAAAAAGTTACTAAAGTTATTCTACAGTTTAGCTTTAAATTAATAAGTACGCAGCCACTACTTTAAGTTATAAAAAGAAGCCTTAATTAGATTAAAATTGGGTAAGTAAGGAGGAAGATATTTAAGTCTAATACCAGCAGCATTATAGAGGCGTTAAACTTCCTAGGTTTAAATAAGCAGCAGTATTAGTGCGCCTATTCTTTATAGTTACCACGTACCTTATTATAATGGATTAACGCATTATCTATTACTAGAACTGAACGAGGCTATAGATAAGGCTATATATAAGTAAAAACCTTATTCTTTATCCACTAAATAAACATCAACCCGTTAATAGAGCCTTAGTGTAATAACTAATTAGGTATATAGCCCTACTAGGTATACGCTGGCAGCAAGCTCCATCTTTTAGATTTCTTTAATTCCGACATTCCTTCAGCAGGCTTATTAATAGGTGCCCACCCGTACTTCCTATCTATTGTCTTCTTATTATAAGCTAATTCATTAATAAAAACAAACTAATTACGCCTATAGCTATAGGTTTGAACGATCCAGTCGTCTCTTAGGCCTGGGTTGCGTTGTTGCGCAATTATCCTTATTACCTTTCTACTTCATCTCCTTCGCTTTAATTTAGCTGATAGTATACTCCGTGCCACTATTATATTATATTCGTCGTATAGAAACTAAAGTATCTCTTTAAAATAGGCGTCTGGGCTATATAAGAGGTATTTAAGGAGGCCCTAAGGTACGCGTTAATAAGTTAATATTAATAATACCTAACGTTATATATCTAGAGCCTTATCTATAAGTAGCAGCGGCCTGCCATACGCCTTAATCGGTGGATCAATCTGGCCATATCTCCTCAAATTCACCCTTTAGCGTCGTAGAGTAGGTCAAGGAACGCGGGTCTTAACTTCTATATAGAAATCGTCGTTGCCGAGGTCAATTAGAGCTTGTATAATCGACTTCTGTTCAGTCGACCAGGTAGGTTTGCCCATGGCTTTAAATATAAGGTAATAATAAGGGGATGGGTGGTAGCATGCGCGAGTACAGAAAAAGGGTTCAAACAGGTAAGGATTCGGCAAATTTCTATTTTTGATCATGGTTTCTGACATTTGATCGTCTCTTTCCGAAGCGACTGTAACGAGGGGGACCTCGGTCCTATCTTCATGCACGGCCGCCATCTTTCAGACGGTTGAGTCCTTCTACCCGAGAACTATTGGCTTCTCTTAATGACCTACCCAATGACCTAACCATCAAAGCTCTATGAGAGCTACTTCTACTATTTCTACGGCGCAACAAAGAGCATTCTAGCCTCCCACTTCATGTGGAACAAGTAAAGCTAATTAAGTGGTACAAAACCGGGCCTTCTTCAATGACAAAATTACGCCCTTTCATGGATGCACAAAACAACAGCCTGGAACACGAGAGCTATAATCGCGACTTGCACTAGATATTGAGGGTATGGCAAGGCGTTCAACAGGCATAACTCTTTCAGGTCACTCAGCCCCCTAGCCCCCATGAATCGCATAGGGAGGTACCTAGTAAGGTGAATGATAATTTATTCCATGTATTAAAAGTCGTCACATCTGCGCCACATGGTTACAGAACACTTGAAATCTGCCCTGATGGCCAGTGGGATACTTTACCCGAGTGGGGATCCCCCACGAATTTTCATAGAGATTCCTCAGAACGATCAATATTCTCACGACAGCATTAGATCAAATTTTATCAGGCTCCTGATTTCTATGAAGGTAGCGATCGCGATCAAATCTACGGCGTTTTGAAGCCTCAATGGTCACTATGAGCTTTGTTTTAGTAGGTAAACACACTGAGCGAGTGTCCCACGACTTATTTCAGTATGCCTGTGACGTGAACGAACACTCTAATGCATGGCCGCAGCAGGCCCGGATTTACCTACCCTGACTGGCTTGCAAGCTCTCATTGCCCCTGGATCTTTAAACTTAGCGAAGGCTCATCTTCGTTAGATTGCAATTGGACCAGCTTCTATTTATGAACTTATCTGGACTTGCGAAGAATTCAAACCCTTCCATCTCAGTACTGATGTGCACGTTAATGAGGATGGTAAATTTGTTTTCGCTCAACTCAAGCAGGCGCTGCTCACGTAAAAAAGTCCGTCAAACCCCTGGAACCCATCCACGAGGCTATCTCTTCGGCTGTCTCTTCGGCTGACAAGGCTTGCATTAGATCCCCAAGTGCTAGGTGCCTTTGACGTTGCCGATGATTCCCAGAGAGACGAAAGCGTCAAATGGCAAAAGCATTTGAAGATGGACGGATGGGATCCGGGCGTGTTGTTTCGAGCTAATCCTTAGAATCACACAAGCATGTAGCGTGGCATTCCATTAGAGCAAGCTAACGAAATCGAGGATGAGTGGAGAGAACCCTGTTTGAAGATGTACTACTCTGCACCCGATCTGGTTATAACGTAGGTGATAGGGTTATGACGGTCGGCATAGTTATGACAGTTAAGAACATCAAAATACTGCCGAATACCCGATTACAGGCAAAATGCAAGGCGGTGGGGCCCTACCGTCATAACCCTATCACCTACGTTATGGGAATATTTATCACTTACCGCAACTGCGGAAGCCTTGCCGCCATCCACAAGCAATTTTGATGACCTATTTAAGTACTTGCGGGTGATCATGCTCGAGCCTGCGACAACTATTGGCCATATGTGATCATTGGGTGAGGCTTCCGCTTCCTTTATTAGTCGCCCTCTCGCGCTTCACGGGCAATCGCCAGCGAGTACCGAGTAGGTATGGCATGGTCTCGCTCCTCACTAACCTGTGCATTGCTGCAGGCTGCGTCAAAAACCCAGGGACAGCGTTACTTGACCGAATGCTTCAGACACAACTATCGCTGCAGCCGAATAGTGCATCTATTCGATAAATCTCACTCACGTGAAACCCCCAACCCGACGCCCAAAAGATGACATAGCAGAACGCAAATGCGTTGCGCCGCCCCAGAATTTCGTTTCAGAACAACACAAAATCGCGCACGAGGATGATGATGGTGGTTGATACGAGTTCTGTAAGCGCTGCCTACTCGGTCGGTCGGAATCAGCGCTTGGCCAATAAAAGGCAGGGCGCACACCGTCGCTATCCTGTCCTGCTTCTTTGCCTTCCTTGGGCCTTCAGTTGGCTAAAGAACGCTCGCCGTTGGGAGTGGGGAGGGAGGCGCAGCCGCAACACTTCAACCGTTGGCAATGTCTCTCCCGGTCAAAGTTTCAACTGAAGAGTCATCGAGGAATAAAAGGGGCTTCCGACCGTCATAAACACCAAGGCAATTCCAGCCCCATTTCCCTTGACCGACGGTGTGATGCGTTGGTCTTATAGTATTCGTACCTGCATCAAAACTATAAAGTGGATGCAGCCCGAGTGGCTGCTGGTGTCCGCCTTGGTTGAGGCTGATGCTGGGCAAACTTACTGCACAGCCGCAGCAATTTCAACAACTCACATCAGGCAACAACTCCTCCCACCATTCAGATACCACATGAAACCCGAGAAGAGCCTCTCTCAAGCTCCGTGGCTCCATGAAAGTGACGTGCAAAACGCCAAGCGTGGCTTTGCTACTTCCAAATGATCGGGACTCCGTCTCCGCCAGCCTCTATCGCCCCGCTGTAAATGTCGTGTCCAGGTTGAGCGCGGATTGATCGTAGGTCACCCTAATCGTCAATATTCGAGAACACGTTAGAACAAGGCCGCAGCATTAGCCCCAGGGTTTCCGCTGACGGCCCAATTGTACAATCTGAAGGCGAAGGAGGCGAAGCTGGATATTTCCGCTTCGAGACAGTTTGGCGATAGTTTGCACAATCCACCTCCAATCGCCACCCGATGGCTCCGCAGGACAAGGCCTAAAAAGAAGGCGGACGTTCGCAACTGGTAAGCTCAACAAGAGTGAAGCTAGATGACGATAAGGCTCTCTTCGCGCCTGATATCAGGATGAAAGTGGACCCAAAAGGGCGCCACACCGTGTTGGAGGCCTCCGCCTTATATGTTTGCCAGCATGCCCACCCACGCCGGGAAATACATAAATGCAGAGCCTGAGTCTAACCTTCCGAGCATAAATTCTACACAGCATCTTAAGATATAAAGTACCATCGAGTATATCACAACCTTTTCCAAAGCCACTCAATATAAAGTACCATCGAGTATATCGCAAACCTTTTCCAAACACCCAACCAAAATGGCACTTAAACTATCACCCAACCTAACCTCCCGAAAATCGACCAACACGGGGGGGCAACCCGGAGATGGGGGAGCTCCTAATAGGGTGTGCATAGCGACAAAACGAAGCGTCATGCTATCTACATCGTGTGGCGAACCCAGCGGTACCCAACCCAGAGATGGTGGATAAATAACCCTTCCAAATTTGTTAGTATGCCTTGAAAACACGCCAAGATTCGTTCTTCTGAACCAAAGCTAACATACTCTCAAGGCGATTGTGCATCCAGAAAGACTAGATTGATTCATTGAACTAGTTTAACGGCCTTCGAAGCACCTTGTCCGACTTCGGTGCTTCATACGACGGAGTTCAAGCTGGGTTGAGTCTAAAACCTCACATCCAGCTAGTTCCTAAGCACTATCTTTTACGAACAACCTGTCACTACCACCGTCATGACCATTTCAACTTTTCGGATATTCCTGCGTTTCTTCGACACCTTTTGAACTTGATTGAGCGTTCTGCATTGCATACTGGACTGGTGTTTTGTATGGTGATTATGAGATAGGGTTTTGGGATAACGGCGAATCGGATTGGTAGGAGGATTCCTTACTCAAGGGAATGTACGGTTGCATCTCAGGGAGTTTTAAATAGAGAAAACCGTTCTGTCCCTTCGATTGGATCGACCTCGCGGTCAAGGGATTTTTGGGATGGATGGCATCACGGTATTTGTATTCAACAACAGCGTTGTATTTATCATGTACAGAAGGATGTTTGTTCTGTTGCAGGCGGGGAAGTTGATAGCGTTTGATCAGGGGAGAAGCGACAGACAGATGGCTCGTGCCTGCGTCCCCGCTGCAGGGTATGCGTTCCCGGGTTAGATATCGGTTAGCGTCCAATCTGGAGCAGCATTATTGAAGAGTGCGCGAGATTTAGGCACGGCTTCACAATACTCATCAAGTTATATGTATTCAAGCCTTTAATTTGAGACAGTCTTCAAATACACTTTCGAATTACATGCATTCTTGTGATGAGGTTTCCAAGCTCTTCAACACTTTCTTTAAGGCTGCCGTTTCAGTTCTTAGTCCAATTCTCCTGGCTTCTTGGCAGGCTCTTGCAAAGTCACGTCTCTAATTACGCCCTCTTGCGTTGCAAATAAATTCCATTTTGTTGTTCTGTTCAATATAGGTGTTGTTCTTCTCACTAATTAGGTGCGAATGATGTGCTCGAGCACGTTTTGAGGCCAGCCAGCGACATAGGCCCAGGCGACAAACTGGTCGAGACGAAGCAGTACGCTGTTACGTGATGGTAATTCCGAAAGCAGCTTTGGTTCGCAACACAGCATGATCTAGCACCGCTGCCAAACTCCGCATGCGATTTGCAGAGACTTCTCGACGGAATATCTAGGCATAAGACTGCGGACGTCCCTTGTAGCCAAATCATTTGGTCACGCTGAGCCGTCATCCTCGTGGCACTTACTATATTTTCTGGGCTGTCGCTGTTGTTGCTAGGAGCTCGGCTTGCATCATCGAGTTGAATATATCTTCTGGCAGTGTCACGTCATTTTGCGAGTGTATTATCCATACCCATTTCTTCAGTCGTGGCCTTGTTCCATTTATTGACGCGCTGTCTCTCTATTTCAGCTATTTAGCTTCGCGCGCTTTCAACATCCTTTAGAACTAGGACTACATTCTTATACGCCCATCCGGCTTACATCATGTCTCTTCGTACTCCCGGTGAAGGTCAGGGTTCAGCCGTTCGGAACTTGTCTCACGGCCGAGGCGGCGCTGGTAAGGCCTTTCTCTGTTTCCCCTCCTAATCACGTCTAAGACCCCCGTACAATACCAAATTCTACTATTTGGTAAATGTCGGGCGTCACACAATCTGTAGTCAGTCGCTACACCGAAGCTACACAGTGCCGCCTTCCTGCGACATGCCTTATTTAACACTGTAGTGCTCACTCACTCGCCAGTACAAACAACAACATATCTTACATCAATCACCAGTTTATGTTTCGTGGCAGGACAGATTCACTAATGCGTGTTGTTAATAGGAAACTTTGGTAAGGAAAGTCGCGAGAACTTTACCGGGCCTGAGGACCTTGCTACTCCTACCATCAAATCCGAGCATTATACTACAGGCCGTGGAGGCACCGGAAACATTGCCAAGAACGACCCTCAACATCCTGAAATTGCTCGTGCCAGCCAAGACGTCGGGGCTCCAGTCTTTCGGGAACCTGAAGGAAGCTTTCACTACGGTCGTGGTGGAGTCGCAAATGTTGCAAAACCCAACGAGGAGGAAGCTCGTCTTGCGAAGCAGAACAATACTAGGAAGTCTCAGGAACTTGAAAGGGAGTATGGCAAGGAGGGGGTCAAAGGATGGGCAGACAAAGGCAAAGAGCTCCTGGGCAAACTTGGTGCTAAAAAGTGAAGACCTTTTCGGCTTGTGTGTTGCGGGGCGACCATTTAATTTGGTTTGCATTGATACCTCTTACTTTGGATTCTCCCCGAAGCGATTTTATGGAGTCAGAGATGGAACATGGGTTTTTCGCTGGGTCGACTGGCGAGGGTCAAGATATGTACCCTCGAGCAAGTCATTAATCAACCCAATTTGACCCCTATTATGGTGTCCCCCAAAAGTTTGTAAAATTTAGCACAAAATTGAAGCTCCCTTCCATCGAGGGATTGTGGATTGCTTCAAGCTATTGGACTTTCGGGGTTTTTGTTCATGCAGCATGCGTTCTCACGTCCCTATTCCATGCCCAACTGGTGCCTATGTGCGCAGCGTGGCAGCGAAGTATTTCAGACCGCTAACTCGGTCCCAAGCAAATATCGCCAAAAGTCCAGAGCCCCGGCTGTACAGTACACCTCCGTCGCATGGATCCGGCCAAGTCAGGCGCTCGAGTAGTCAAGCCACAGCGTGCCAGGGCTGGCTTGTTCCGCCCCGCCGCGCTTGGAATGTGGCTGGGAAACCACCTGAGCTGCCCACGAGCCTTGCTTCTTAACGGCCTTACCCGCTGCGCCTTCGCGGACCTTGGCTGCCTTCCACTCGTTTCCGGCTACATAATGATCTCGCAGAAATTAACGCCATCCACGTAAAGGCGAACTGCCATTGTTATTGAATTTTTGGCTCCCAGAGCACAGGTCTACCACCCTCAATCATTCCACAAGTCAGCATCTGGTTGTGAGACATTAGAGACAGCACAGGCAATCGCGAGGACGCAATGTGTCTTGTTAAAGTTAAACAAGAAGAGGACGTTGTAGTGCCGTACAGAGTAGTCAGAACACGATCACCATCTCCTCGGCGTCGATCAGCTCAGAGAATCTCTCGCACTGAAATAATCAGAGAGTCCCGGCCATCTTCGCGGCCACCCTCGGCATACATTGTTCCTGCTCCCAAACCTTCGCTACAAATTCCGGCACCGCAACCAGTACCTGTCTTCGTCAAACCTCCACCCGCACCTCCCTCGAGCCATGGCGGACCTCATTATGTGGAGGTAAGCCCGAGAAGCAGTACTACGAGCCATGATGAGTACATTGTACACGAGCGCGAAGTGCGAAGGGAGCGCCGAGACTACTCTCCAGCGCGATCTTCCGCATACGGGGACCATTCTCCACGAGGTTACGAACATTATCGTTACATCGACCCACCTGAAGAGCGCTATGCACGGCTGGACAGAAGTAGAAGTCGAGACCGGAGAAGTTACGTCGAGGACCCGCGATCGAGCTACCGCGAGACTCGGGAGAGGGTTCTCATCGTTGATGATGATGGGAGGAGGCGACGAGAGTATCGCCGATAGTTATACTCTAGCTCTTCAAAATCCAAAACTTTGCTGGAGGGCCTTCTCGAGTTTCTAATGACGGTCATGGGTCGACGATTTTATTTCCTACCCTTTTTTTGATGATATTTATGCGAGACTTGGATATTCTTGGATGTAGTTGGATTGATGTCTACTTTCTAGACTCTATAATTTATATTCATGAGACCAATAAACCATAAAGCCTTACCAATAGGCTTCAGCTCGTTTCGTCTTAGTGGTTTGTGAAACTGGAAGCGATGGGCAGACGACCACCAACTTTGAGTTTAAGTGAGAATGCAGCGTGCGGCTTACACCATGAAAAATCCCTTCCTCGACACCAAAGACATTGCTGAGCCAAATTAGAGGGTCAGAAATGCCTGATATAAGTATACTGGAACCACGTCATTTTGTCAAATACGGACAATGTCTATCCGCGTCTTGATCAAAGATTACCCACACCGTGCCATCGCCCTCGCGACCAGCACCCACGTCCTCATCTTGCGTCATAGTCCTACTTCGACCGAGCAGAATGGATCGCGTAATGCTTCCCAGACATCTTTGTCAAGCAACAGTTCTGGATCTGCCCGTTGCATGGTGGAATTCTCAACTGCAGACTCAGTAGACTTGGCTGAATACAGATCGCTGGGCACGCCTTCTGTGCATGGTACTTTGGGACTCATAACTGTTAATGGTGATGTTTTCCTTGTCGTGGTTAATGGTGCCTCGAAAGTTGCGACAGTGAGACCAGGAGAGACAGTGCAAAGAATACATTCTGTTGGGTTTCGTAAGTATATTTCCTTACTTAGGCTGCTATCATGTACTAGAACCCTCTGATACTAACCTTGAATTAGATTGCCTGAATAAACCTGACTATGATCATTTCCTTAACGACGAAATAAACCCATACCCCACAGATACAATAGACGATGAGGTCTTCGAGCTTGGTTTTGGGAAAGGCAAGGGAGAGCCTGCGCTGGAACACCCTTGTATGGCATTAAAGAAGCTGTTGAGCAGTGGCACGTTCTACTACAGTGCCGATTTTGACCTCACACGTCGGCTTCAACAAAGGTTTGCCGAGTGATGCTGTCACATAAACGTCTAAGCGCTAAATGGTGCTCTACAGGTCCTCGGACGCTTCCACAGTCGCTATCGACAGCTTAGATGCTGGTTTTCTATGGAATTCATACATGATACAGCCCTTGGTCGATTTCAGGTCTAGGCTATCACAGCGTGAAAAAGGTGCCCTAGATGCCTCAAGGATATTAACGTCTGCAATACGTGGCTTTGCTCTTACAATAACCGTCCCTGCTTCTTCATCTCCAATACGTGCTAGTCGATCCGGATTACCCTCATCCTTGACTTTGATCTCACGTTTGTCCTGCAGAAGAGCTGGAACAAGGTTCAACGCCAGAGGTATCGACGACGACGGGAATGTTGCGAACTTTGTTGAGACCGAGACTATCTTTTGGTCTCCTTCGGGAGTCTGCTTTTCCTACGCACAGATCCGAGGCAGCGTGCCGGTTTTCTGGGAGCAAGCAACAGGTCTCCTTCCAGGGCAACAGAAGATAACCATAACTCGATCACCCGAAGCAACTCAGCCTGCTTTTGACAAGCACTTCGAAAGTCTCGAATTGAGTTATGGTGCAATCCACGTTGTCAACCTCCTGAGCAATGAAAAACCTGGCGAGTTGGAGCTGACGAATCGCTATCGTTATCACATCAATCACAGCTCTCTGAATCCTACCAACGAGAATGAGGTTTCAGGCGACCATGAACTTTTGCAGTTGACAGAATATGATTTTCATGCAGAAACTCGTGGGCCTGGTGGTTATGAAGCGGCGAGCATGATATCCCACTACATACGGCATTCTGCTGATGGTTTTGTTTATTATCTTTCAGAGGCTGAGGAGCATCCTCAAACTGGTCAAAATGGTGGCGATCAGATTATTCATCGACCTGTCACTATCTTACAGCAAGAAGGCATTTTCAGGACTAATTGCCTTGATTGTCTCGACAGGACCAACCTAGTTCAGACCATCATTAGCAAAATGGCACTCGAGGCTTTCCTCGGCCACAAAGAATTGGTTGCGAATGCGGACTTTTGGATCAGGCATTCAAGCATGTGGGCTGATAATGGAGACGTATGTTCACTCGTCCTGCTTGGAAAGTAAAGAAGGGATTTGAGCTAATCCTGTCGGCTATTTCTAGGCGCTTTCGCGGATATATGCAGGCACAGGGGCTCTGAAGTCATCCTTTACAAGACATGGAAAGATGTCTATTGCTGGAGCATTAGCAGACGCCCGCAAGAGCGCAACTCGCATGTACATCAACAATTTTGCGGATAAGGGCCGTCAAAACACGATTGACATGCTTTTGGTGAGGAATGGCAGTCTCAGTCTTAGATTTCTGCATGCTGATTTAGTCTTAGGGCCGGTTGATGGGCCAAGCTCCTGTCCACTTGTACGATCCGATCAATGATTACGTGGTCAGCGAACTTAATAAGAGGTAAAATCCTAATACTTACACATAGTTATGTATCGTGCTGAGCTGGGATAGATCCGCCGAGTTCTCGGAATCAGAAGTCATTCACATTCTTGTAGGGACTTTCAACCTCAACGGTAAAACTCATGGCATCAGTGAAGATCTATCAGCGTGGTTGTGCCCGCCAGTAGATCCCTCTCAGCAGTGCCCTGAGATCGTGGCGGTTGGCTTCCAGGAGATTGTTGAACTCAGCCCGCAGCAGATTATGTCTACAGATCCCACCAGACGCCAGGCATGGGAAGCCGCGGTCAAAGGAACGTTGAATGAGAACGCTAAAAGGCATGGAAAAGAAGATTATGTCCTACTTCGAGGCGGGCAACTAGTAGGAGCATCGCTCTCCATCTTTGTCCGAGCTAGCGTATTGAAATACATTAAAAATGTCGAAGGCAGCCTTAAGAAGGTGAATCGACATAGTCCTATTTGTAAGCAAAACTAATGGAAGTGACAGACTGGAATGTCAGGAATGGCAGGGAATAAAGGAGCTGTAGCAATACGCATGGACTACGCCAACACACCGCTATGTTTTGTAACAGCCCATCTTGCTGCTGGTTTCGCCAACTACGAAGAACGAAATCGGGATTACAAGACTATTAGCCATGGATTACGGTTCCAGAGGAATCGATCTGTTGAGGATCACGATGCAGTCATCTGGTTCGGCGACTTCAACTACCGCATAGGCTTAACCAATGAAAAGGTTCAAAAACTCGTTCAAGTAGGAGATCTCGAGACACTGTATGAGAACGATCAGGTATGCATTTAGTAATGTGACGCTTGAGCGACGGGCTGACCCGTCTAGCTAAACCTACAAATGGTTGCTGGCTTGACATTCCCTTACTACTCCGAAGCTAGGATCACATTCCTGCCAACATATAGATATGACTTAGGAACAGACAGATATGACACTTCGTAAGTTTTGAGCAAATCTATTGCAGTCTTTTCATACTCATTCAACGTAAGGGAAAAAGCTCGAATTCCGGCATGGTGCGATCGAGTTCTGCGAAAAGGAGATAATCTACGGCAGATTAACTACGATGCGGCTCCACTAAAATTCTCCGATCACCGTCCGGTGTACGCGACATTCCAATGCCTAATCAGCAAGGTAGACGAAAAGAAGAGGGAGCAATTAAGTGGTGAAATATACAGCCAACGGCGTGCTGTTGTAGGAAACACTACAGCAAACGGCCCGCTAGAAGAAACCGACGATGAGGATCTGATTGGTTACGATTCTATCGAGCCAGGCCTGCCACCTGCCAGCTCTGATCGAAGAAAATGGTGGCTTGATAGTGGTTTGCCATTCACTCTCAATACACCGATACTAAGTATCTAATTGCTCCTAGGCCTACCTGCCCGCTCACGTGTGCAGCCTCCCAGCAACGACTTTCTTCCAAACCCAAATCGGCCATCGAACCCTTTTACTCCCTCTCCAGAGCCCGACTGGGTTGAAGTAAACCGTCTCCCAGATCGGGACCGTAGCCGCACCCTCGGCTTCCCTCCCTCGTCCAACTCTTCTACCACATCATTTGCAGCCGAAAAACCCGCCGCACGCAAATTAGCCGCGCCACCGTTCTACTCCACCCAGTCGACGTCCCTTCTAGACGAAGATATCCCCAAGCCCCTTATCCGCACCAGCACAGGCGCGTCAACTTCATCCATATCAACCTTACCCGCGCCCACTCGTTCCTCTGTCTCCCGCAAAGCCGCCCCTCCAGTCCCGAAGAAGCCTTCCCTGCTCAGCACAACAATATCCCCGACTTTAACACCAAGCCCCCCGTCCAGCGAGTCGTCCCAGCGTGACCCGCCCACCCTACCACCTCCCCGCAACGCCACCGCCGCAGTAGCCGCCGGAATCTCGCCGCCGGCCTCCAGGCCACTATCATCAACATCAACACTACGCAAAATCCCGCCACAGCGGCGCGCCAGTCCGGATATAGAGTCAGAAGAGGCCGGACCGCCGCTACCACCACGACGAACGGGAACAGTGAAGGTGAGCGCGTTGATGGACGAGCGGGATGACGAGAGCTTGGAGGATCTGAAGGGGTGGGAGGTGTTGCGGCCGGTCAATTGACGCGGGTCGAGATGGCTACTAGGCCATCGTCTAACGCAGTCACGATATCTAGTAAAAAAAGAGCTTTCACGATGCAAACGTGATAGACCACCACGAGAACTCCAAAAAAAGTTTTCCAGCGCAGGCATGCGTGCGCTTCAATCTATGCCATTGTTCTCATATGCTACCCGTGCATTGTTTTCTGCCGTTGCTTCTGCCGTTGCTTCTTCCGTCAAACATGCCAAAAGCCCATTTCTCATCAAAATGCGCACCTCCCCCGCTCGTAGCTGGCGATGAAACCCTGGCATATGCTTGCAAGAGTACAGAAATAAATAGTCTAGAGAGCACGACGAGAGGAAAAAGGATTTTACACCACCTTTACGAAACGACCTCCTCGGTCTCCTCAATGATCTCCTCAACAATCTCCTCGACCTCCTCGACGTCGCCATCGGCGTCGTTGGCCGCGACACCTGCGGCGTCGGCGGGCTCCTCGTAACCCTCTTCGATGAGCATCTCGCGCATCTGCTCGCGCCAGGCCTGCCACTCCTCCAGCAGGCGGCGGCGCTGCTCGACGACCTGCCGGTTGGCAGTGTTCTTCTTGGCGAGATCCTGCTCGTCGAACAGGCGGCTGTAGTTGCGCAGGTTCTTGCGGATCTCAGCCTGCTCTTCCTTGGACAGCAGCGTCGGCGGGCGCGGGCGCCAGAGGAGTTGCTTGAAGCGGTCGATGTGCTCTTCACGCAGCAGCGTGCCTCTGAAGTCGTACAGATGGTAGCCGTTTTCCATCTAGAGGGCATGTTAGCTTAGGTGTTTTGAGCAGATATTGGGGTGGGTAGGTATGGAGGATTTTGGGACAGTGGAGAGGGACTTACGTGATGCCTGAACGCGCTGGCGACAGTGGCTACGTAGCGGCCTGTGGGATCCCACTCGATGTCTGTAACGCCGTAGTGGTCTGCTGTTGCCATGAGCTGCAGGTTCGCAGTGAGATCTTTGTCCTTGTCTTCTTTCTCGTCCTTTGGCTTCTCGAAACTAAGGTCCCAGAAGTCAAGGTCGAAGCTTTGCTGTGATTGCAGTGTCGCAACGACGACGAAGCGGCCCTTTGGCGACCAGTAGATGGCATTGCTGTTCTTCTTGTCAACGGTGCGGATATGCCTGAAGTTGCCGATTACGCCGCCCTTGGCTTTCTCGGGGCAGAAGAAGGAGACAGCCGTCTTAGGGGGAACGGCGGACGCAGCGGGAATTTCACCTGTGGTGATCAGGACGAAGCGGTTTCCTTTCGGTTCCCAGGCGAAGTTGATGACGGTGTCTTTGATTGAGTCAACAACTTCAACAGGAACGCCCTTCTCTCGGACACGGAAAATCTCGAGGTTGGTAGCAAGGGATTTCTTGGATTTAGAATGTCGGTCAACCTTTACACAGACGTAGGCAGCTTCGGATTGCCAATGTAGCTTTGCATCCGAAACATTGAAGAGATTTCGCGTTCGCACAATCTCCTTAGAGGGGATGGTCATAAGACCGACTTTCGCAGGATTGCTGCCCAATTCAGGCGTCCAGTAACAGAACAGCTGCTCATACGTTTTGATTCCATCACGACGCGGTGTTGATGGAGCCCACTCGAAATCCATAACACCCTCGATCTTAATTGACTGCTTGTCGAGGAGGTTCATCTTTGGTAGTTCGTAGACAGAGATAGATTGGCCTTGTGTCATCCGAGCAACGTACTTATCATCGGCAGACCATTTGAATGTTGGCCACTGCATTTTCTTCTTGACTGGATTGCCTTGCTCATCCACGGTAGCGCTTGGAACGTCGATTGTGGCGAACGAACGGAGTGGCTTGCCTGTCGCGATATCCCAGATGATATAATTCTTTCCATCTTCTTCTAGTGAAAGTGATGGTACTGGGTGGTTCTCGTCGACCTGGAGGGGCCGGTGCGACCAGGTTGTGATATATTTTTCATTCGGGGAAAAGTCGACTAAATTTACTCCAGGATGGGCAAACCGCTTCTGCCTACTCCAAGCCTTGCCACCCCATAGCTGTACACCTTGCGCATGTATTGATGTGAGGAATGTGCCCAGAGGCGACCACTGCACGAAGAATTCGGTCCAGTTTTCCCTGTCCACAACGCTCTCTGGGGGATCCTCTTTCTCATTCCAGAACACGCCGACCTTATCGCCACGGTACATGGCCATCTGATCCCGCGCCTCGATGTCCCCAAGCCATGATCGCAAATGTTCCTTCTGCTGGAATGGCTCGATTGTTGGCGGGGTATGTTCCTCATCGATGCGGCCTTCGCGTCCGTAACGATCAATATCCGTGAGCTTGTTGACTGCCATGGTATGCTTCTTATCGAGAGGCGTTCCATGAAGGGCCTTAACAGCAGCGACGGCTTCGTTTGCGACGCCGTACTCAACGAATGCAAACCTATCAGATGTATAAGTGCCACCGAAATTTAATATCTGAACTAGCCAAAACATAATTACCCTTCAGTCATATTTTTCTCGTTCAACGGCATAAATACCCCATCTTCCTTGACCTTGCCCACAGTGTTCAGCTTGCGCAGCAAGAATTTGATCAGTTTTTGCTTGTTATCCTCCGGGACGACTGGCAGACCATCGACCACCACGAAGGCGTCAAGGCCTTCTTCTAATCGCACTTCATATTGTTCTTGGAGATCTGAAAAATCGATTTCCTCCTCGTCAAACCCGTCGTCGTCAATAGGTAGGTTCTCGTAACTGGGCGCCATTTTTGCTGGTATATGGTCGTCTTTGAGTCGCCGGTATGGAATTTGGCAAGCCATCGATTTGTGCCGCAGAGCGCGCACGTGACTTATATTCAATTATTATCCAATCAGCTGTATATTTCACGTTTCTCCAAAGCGATTACAGGCAAAACTCCTTAATACGATACCGGGTATATAACGATACATTTGGTATTATGATCTACACGCCCTGATCATGCCTTTTTTGGTGTAACTAGCGATAATCTGACTTTTGGCGATATCGTTAAGCTCTACCACCAATATCGGTATAACTAGTTGTATGGCTTTAAGATCCACTTTTTGTTAAAGTTTTACTGCTTATTTACCCTACACGTGACTCTTGATATAACAATACCATTGGTATTACGATACATTTGGCGCCAAAACCCATACCGTACTAAGGAGTTTTGCCTGTATAGCCGAAATTGCGTTGCCTGTCAAAATTTTGAGTCACAGCTTTCCATTCCACCGTTCCGAAAACCTCACTTTGCAACACTAGCAAATGATACCAATTCTCTCACAACCGCTATGCCACCATGTTCTCATACCCAAGGAGACGATATTACTCATTACAGATTAATTTACCTTCTAACTCAAACAAGCCGAGCGGCCTACTCGGCATCCATGGACAAAAGAAAATCAAGGCGCTTTCAGAACAAAGAACGAACAGATACCAACACCCATCGATTTAAACGAGGCCAAAAATGCGTCCCAATCCATGCCCCCCGTCATCATGCCTTGCAAGGCATATCCAAAGACGCATTCAGCTCGTTACGGTGACGGAGAAAGTCACGAATATCCCTCATCCCTGATTTCCCGAGACGCCAAGACTGGCCCGCTGCCAGCACGAGTTCCACACAAGTCATCCATCCAAAACGAAAAATAGCCGCAAATCGTTCCATGCTGAGACTCCAGCCGCGGATGTGTATCCTACAAGCCTCTCTTACCTTCGATGACGCTGTCAGCATGCGGCTTGACTAGCCTCCCGCTCGCGCTGACTCTTTTCTGTAACCTTACTTCTCGTTCTCGTGAGCGCTCTGCTGGCGTGCTGCCGTTGCCTGCCATGATGTGCGGCAGTGCCGTTAGGGTGTCCCCTGCAGGACTTCCTGGCTGGCCACTAGACAATCCTGCCGATCTCTTTCCGGATCTTTGATCGGCTTTTTGCTCAAGATAGAGCTTAGCTGATACGCTTAGCGGGATAGGTGCTGGCTGTGTGGGAAGCTCGGCACCGTTCTGAAGGAGCATCTCAGCAATTGGAAAAGGCTTCCTTTGAGGTGTTGTGACACCTGGTCCAGCGACACCGGGGGGTCCAACAGGACTAATACTGGCTGATGGAGATGCTGGGTCTGCAGCGGCTAGTGCAAGAAAAACAGCATGGGTACCGCGGGACCTGTCCGTTGAGTTTGGATTAGCCCGCAAGGCGAGCGCATAGAGAACGTTCTGAATGTCGTTCTTTTTGATTGAGGCAAGGAGTGTCTCTTCAGCAGTGGAATAATGTGAGAGAGTTGGTGAAATAGGTGCTACGTAAGCACGATCAGAATATTTTGCTGTAATGAAGTGAAGGCGTTGTTCGCGTGTCGACTGTGGTCCAGGTTTCCACGAGCGATCGAGTTTCGCTTCCCATACCATGTTGCTAACGCGGTTTCCAATGATGAGGAGCATTTCGATGATATCTTGGGTGAAGGATGTAGTATCAAGTGTCAACGACCGAACTTTGGAAATATGTGTTCCGAGAGAGCGATGGATGCCACTACACTCGATACAAAGCACTATACCGAGATTTATTGATACCCATTCTACTTTACTCTCCGAGTCACAGTCCGCGCAGACTTTGTTGCCAGCATCAGCGTCACGGACTTGTTGGAGTAATTTTGCCGGATCTTCCCCACTGTTGTCCGTACTTCGATACGAAGGCCTATCACCCACCGTTGCATGGCGAGCTGGCGTCTTTGAGTTCGTGTTCCCACTATAAGGGCTCCGATGATTCGATAACGATGGGCTCTTTCCGGTAAGAACAGACGCAATATCGCGTCGGGTAGAACCAGGTAACGACTCTGTCGATACCCGTTCATTCATCCCTTTCCCTTCTACAGCGCTCTGAAGGGCGTTGTTCACTGCAGAAATCCAAGTTTTCATGTCGTCTTCCGACGTTGCCTGATAAACTCGAGTGAACTGGGGAGTGATGACCTCGAAGCAGAATCGACGTTCGGCATTACGGGCTTCTCGAACAGAAGCCATGCGAAGGTCAATTGGATCCATATGAAGGTCCAGTTTTTGCTTCCAGTTCGTATACTCAGACAGCTTGCCCTGATCAAGGACAATCCAGAACCTAGGCTTATTAGAATCAATTTTAAATCAGGGGCAAATAAAACTTACTTATGCCAGGCCTGCTTGTTCAAACCCTTGGGATCAACGTGGCTGCCTGGTCTACTTAGGGCCCAAAGGAGGCCCTCTTTTCGATACTGCCCTTGGCTCAGTTCTTGTCCTGTGGGTACTGTGTGGTCTTTGTCCTCCAGATCTCTAATTCCTTTGAACTTGTTTGCGCTAGGACTAGCGGCCGGGAGAGTTGTTTGGCTTCCAGCTGTATTGGATGGAGACGGGATAGACGCCAATGTGGATGCCGAAGTATTTGGTGGCGGCGAAGCAACTGTTGGAGGGTTTACTGTGCTCTTGAAGGCCGGTGTGGTGCTTGTAGCGCGAGGGGTTTGGTCGGATTCTGAGAGTGCAGAAGATCGGGTACTATTTGGATTTGCTGGAGTTGATGGTGGTCCGCCTTGTGAAGCTGGAGGTCCCTCCGGTTCAATATAATTTTTTTGACTCTTTTCCAAAGCCCGCCTCTTCTCCTCCCTTTCCGTTCTTTGCAACTGGTACTCCTTGTCCGCTTCCTTGACTTCAAAACTCAGAGCTTCGAGTTGCGGGATCATTGTCTCTATCTTCTTCGCAGCGTTCAGATAATTCTTTGCTTGTGCATCCGCGTACCGTGTTAAATGAGACAGAACTTCCTGGTCTTTTCGTCCGCCATGGAGATCTTGCATGAAAGATGAATAATCAAATCGTTTAAGCTCAAAGTTGCGGCGCTTGCTTTGATATTTCGAGTCCGTTTCCGCACGTTTCTTTTCCTTGAGCGAGTCTTGGCGCTGCCCAAGGTATCTGCTAACGTATTGATAGTATTCTTTACTCTCATCCTCAAAATCCCTTTTCTTCGACTCTGCTTGTTTGATATCGACGTTGTAAAGCTTAGAGATAGGATCAATGATCAACTTTTGAATGTTATTGGAGTTTAGTTTCTCGTAGGTAAGAATTTCTTTAGCAATCTTATCAAAATAATGGTCCATAGCAGGTTGTACTGCATTTGCGTTTGATGAAGATGCTTCTCGGAGCGCTTCCATCAACTCCGCTATGGCATTATTGCAGTTGACTTGCGCCTCGAGAGCAGATTCGGCTCTTTTGAGGACCTTCTTCCATCTTGCTCGCATGTTACCGGTCTTTTGCTCTAGAGACTTCATCGTCGCCCGGAATAGCGGTCCATCTTCGGTTTGGCTTAGATCTTCACCTGGCCGCTGGCATGACACATCAACTTTGACTGTGTTACTAGTCAAGGTGGTCGCTTGGCTGGTAACTAGGCCAAGACCATATTCTGGTATAACCTCGATTGTTGGGGACTGCGGTTCGCGATATTCTTTGTAGTCTCCTCCATCAGAATCGCTGACGCGTGATTCTATTGAGTGAGCAGAAGGAACCCTCAGCCTCGGAGGCACGCCGAGTTCTAATCTAGGAGATGGTGATTTTGGACTAGTAATATTGCGTTGGGAGCCTGCACAATGTCAGCTGCCGCTACCGTGGAGGATGCTCGTGCGCATTACTTTGAACCCAGAAAGAGAAACTTGCTAACGTGTCCAGCCGATGCGCACGCTGGTCATACTCCACAAACTATAGTCACATGTCAGCACCGCCACAAATACGACAGCATTGAGGTAACCTACACTACAGCTGGTGCGCCACCCTCCACCTCTGTCCTCCATTGTCTTTGGGGCCTTCCATCTCCACGACCACTGGAACTGCACTGAAGGGCTACCCCCGGTCGAGTAGTCACCGACCAATTCCACATTGGGATTTTTATGGAGATTTGGGTTTGCGTGGAACTCTCTCGTAACCAGGTTATCCAGTTCCTTTGTACTCGAGGCAAACACAAAGGTCAAACCGTTTATTGTAGTGTCTGCTGGTCCGTTCGGCGTGATTGTGGATGTATTATTCACATTATATATTGAAGGAGGCCCTTGGCTTTGTCGCGCAATAAATGTGAAGTTGAACGTCAGTTCATCGTCATTTGATAAGCGGAGAAGGAAGTTTGGTGGCGCAGACGAAGTACTGCTTTCCGGGTCCTGCAGGCCTATTATTAAAAAACGTATCCTCTGCGGGAAACATTTTGGACCAACCTGAACATATTCTACCACACTTTCATCGCCTACATCTCTTTTCGCAGTGTATCTAGAAGCTGGGAATGCATTCGGTGATATATTGAGTAATATGCGGTTGCGGGAATTTGTGATAGTGAGAGCTGCAACGGAGACTGTATTCAGGTTAGCTATTTTCTAGGAAACCAGATAGAGGTCGTTTCAAACTCACAGCGAGCCTGGTCTCTCAAATAGAGAACATCTCCATCCCCGGGCTTGCTGTTGACAACACCCATACCAATCAAGAATGCCTAGCCAGCTTGACGATGAAAGGGTGGAGTTTCGTTGCGAGGCTCAAGTCGCGGGCGAAGGTCCAGATAGGCGCAGGAACATGCCTGTCCGTCGAAGGATGTCGGAGAGTAGTGTGGACCGGAACCAAGTGCGGGTTAATTTATATGATCCTTGTATGCGGAGCTTAATAGCGGAGAAATACGTCTACAACTACTCGAGGAGGTTCGCGTTGATGTGTTTATTGGGTATACCGGATAAATAATGCCGTCCAGTGGAAAATTGAGAGTTGGGGGCGAAGATTTGGAGGGAGCCTACTTATGAAGCTCCCAGTGGTAGTGGGCAAGTCAGATGGGGACTACACGGGAAGCGTCGCAAAGAGGCGAGGAGGGGAGGCACGAGCAACGCGAAAGGCATCAGAAATAGACTGCGGATGACCAGGCACAGTTCCTGCCTTGTAAGCCTCATCTTTAATAACAACGCAGCCATCTGCATCTTCCTCTGACGGGCATGCTCCCATAACTGTAGGCATCCACTTAGCACCAGTTTGGTGGAGCCCTCTGTAACTGCCCAAACCGGCGGCAGTCCGCTAAATTGCATTGCGACCAATCACCCGCCAACGGTTGCGCTCGGGCAGTGCCTGTTGATGGCGGCATAAGTGGCATGTTGCGAGGGGCGGGAGGAGCTGCTTCTTCGAGATCGCCGAGCGTGCCTAGATATGCCCATGAGGTGTGGCTCAGGTACCGAGACCCTCCAGAGGTTCCATCCATCCTTTTTCGGAGATGCGTGAGACTCTCCGAGGCCAACCTCCACTAACTCTTACCACCATGGCCTCCATCCGCACACCTGCAATCCGCCATTGCCTCCGTCAGCCTCTCCCCAACTTCCGTACCTGTCAGCGGAGATGGGCTCAGGTGCAAGACGTGCGCTTCCTCGCTACACACGGCACCCAGGAACGCATCTTAGCTAAGTACCGTGAGAAGCTTGACCGCAAAGCCAAAGAGTAAGCACGAACAGCGCCGGTGACTGCCACCTGATCCTTTCCCTACGCCTGGTATCTAACAATTAGCCGCATAGGAAGGGTCTGAAGGACATCTCAGAGCTCAAAGAAGTCTACAAAGAGAAAATCGAGAGCTTGCACAAAGAAGCAGCAGTGCCGGGCGCCACCGCTCCTCTACAATCCAAGTCCGAACCTTCCGTATCAACATCGCCGTTCCCGGCACCACCTCCACCTCCCGCACCAGCTGCAAACTTCGCAAAACCAGCTCCAGCCATACCACCCGTTCCCTCGGGAATCAAAACTCTCTCCTCCTACATCGACATCCCCAAGACCCTCACCCTCCCCCAGAAAGAAATCGAATACATATGGCGGCTGCGGCACTCCTCCAACCCACTCTCTCTCAGTGCAGTCCTTACAGCTTCTACATGGAGCACTATCTCACAAACCGCGTTTAAACACCCGCAGTTTATCCTACCCCTCCCCCGAGAGGGTCAGGGTGCCGAAATTCACTTCTTGCAATGGACCTTCCCGGCCAAAGACACTGCGACGGTGCTGTTCACACATTTAGCAGAATATAAGCTGCGCGGGGAGTTCAGCAGTCCGCACACAACAGTAACGTTCCACCAAGAGCTTGCGGAGCCGAAGGGGTTGGTGCTGGGGCAGGGAACTGTAGTGGAAGGGCAGGGAGTGGGTGTGGATGAGGCCAAGTGGTTATTAATGTGTTTGCAGAAGTTTTACGGGCTGCAGGCCGAGGAGCGGGTTGAGAGGAAGAAGCTGTTAGAACAGTTTAGTCGCGGAGATGGTGGCTTCAAGGTTGAAGAATTGTTAGAAGAAGCGGAGAAGATTGTGTAGACATACATGTGGCATTTTTAGGCGTTTAGAAAAGGTAAAATGCCTCTCGCTAAAATCACATGCTGTAGATGCCTAATAAATAACTTTTGTATCCCCGGTGGTCTAGTGGTGAGATTACCAGGTGCACTACGGTCGGCATGGGCACCCGGCCGGTTTGTGCGTAGCTCCGAATCCTACAGGGGTTACCACATTTCTCGCGGAAGATAGAAAGGCTCTCTTAGGGGTCCTGGGGTTTTTCTTGGGTTTTTCCTTAGGATAGATAGTCGTCTTAGAGGGGGGGTGGGAGTCCCATGGTGAGCGTAAGCTTCTGGTCTCGGTGGCGCTATCTTCGGTGAATATCACCCATTAGAGAGGTGTTCCTGTGTAAAAATTAACATCTATCTACCGGCCTCTTAGAGGTCGGCGCCATAGCTATTCGGCTGCACGCGCCAGTACTGTACGTAGTATAATACAAATCGGATATATTACAGTAAAATCTCTTTAATACGATACCGTTTATTGGGCCGAGCTTATCGTAATATCAATAGAGGGGTTTCGATGGAACGACATATTCGTTCGATATGATCGACGTACCAAATATTTAGCGCTTACTTGACGTCAACTTCGTTAAATATCGGTTTATTATTTTTAGGGGTTATACAGATCATTTGACGAGTACCAAAAATAGATCCTGTTCCTCACCAAAATCTTCTTCACTTCCGCTCGAATTCGGTGAATCGTACCAGTCCTCTATACGAGCTTCGCTCCAAATAGCCTTATCGACGGTTTTGTGGATAAAATCGGGTAGTAACGAAGGTTGGCTTGACGCGGCCGAGGCGGCGCTGTGCGCGCGACGCAGCTGCTTTACTATATCAATGGTAGATTCGACATCACGTATAGGATCAAAAGACATAGGGGTGAGGGCAAAATGTGGAAAATATGAGGCTGTTTGGAGGCCTCAATCAAAAGGTGTAAACGTTCAAAGATTTCGATGTTATGCAACATCGATATTTGCCAAGAACTAGGTTCGATATTTTAAACGACTAACTAAATACTGCTAGTGAGTGTCGATCGCTCGTTTCGACTTGCTTACACTAAATATCGTTCCATCGAAACCCCTCTAATGGTATTGTTATATCAAGTGTCACGTGTAGGGTAAATAAGCAGGAAAAAGAGAAGCTTAATACCTAAAAAGGCTTAGGGTGTCTACCTCGAGGGCCAAATAGAGCCCTCTCCCATACAAATTTCGAAATCGGTCTCAATCTGGGGCAAGATCCCTAGCCAATGCTGGTTCTCTTTCACTTCCAGATCGGATTGGGTTGTGCCTCTTCAAATGCGAGAGGTCTTGCGTCGAGACATCTTCCGTCCAGCAAATGCCCCCAGTGTGTTCTTGTTATGAAAAGGCAAAAGACCAATTCTTGCAGCTGCCAAGCCCGGTGCAGCCCATTTCTCCTCGTTGCCAGACATCGTGAGAGGCTGAGAAACCTCTTTGGAGGGCTTCGACAGAGTAAGTAGATATTCGTCATAGGGAATCACGAGGAAATGGTCCGTAATCTTCGTCTGCTTCATCAGCCACACCTTAGGCGCAACCATCTCTCCTCGATAACTCGGGAACATTTCTATTGGCCAGCTGTAGTGGACGTTTCCTTCTCGGTCGTAACAGAAGCCGGAGTTGAAGGCAGAAAAGCACAGGTCGAAATTGCTCCTCTCCTCGCCCTCGTCTTCATCCTCCTCATACTGATCGACATCGCCTATGATTCCAGGCCCCAAGAACTCATACTCCAGCTCGGCCATTCGCCCGAAGCTAGCCTCGCACCATTCAGGGCTTGGAAGAACATCTTCAATAGGCTCCTCATTGGTTCCCTGGCGAGGTCTGCCACAAATTTGACAGCCCTCTTTAGCATGGATAGGACAACCCTCGGGGTAGGTGCATGATCTTGTGAAAGTCAAAGTTTGGCCTTTAGTAGGCTCATTTCGTTCAAATATGTCCTGAAGAGCGCGAGCTGATCCTGGTGAAAAGGCAGCATCATCGTGTACCCGTATCTTCAGGTTTTGGACGGTTTTGCGTTGCCAGCAATGCTCGCACGACAGGATGATCAGGCCACAGTATATCGAAAGGACACGTGTGCTCGTAGTATCGATCAGAAGCCGCACATACTACAAGCTGATGGAGGTCCATAGCCCTCTGACTAATGGATGTAATGAAGTGTGCAACTTTAGAAGATGCTTCGGCTTGTGGGTCCGTCACTCGAAAGAACACCCCTATCTCTCTGACCCATGGCATATATGTACGGCTGATCGGGAATCGGTTGAAGTATCCAGACGAGCCGTCGTGCCCGGTGCAAAAGATGAAGAAGTTCTTCCCATACATAATTTGCCCAGCTTCGTCATGGTATTTCCTGCATGTCTGCAGAATTCCGGCGGGAATGATGACTTCTGATTCCTTCGAATACTCTTCCTTCCTAAACTTCCCAAACTCGCCTGCCCCTCTGAATAAAGGACCAGGCCGGATGACAAGAAGTTCTTCAAAGATCATGAGCCGTAGCTCCGTTGGTAATTTTCCAAGCCTATCCTTGCCTTGGGGAGCAGATCTAGCATTTCCAACAGTTTTCGAATGCTTGGAGCCCATAGTCGGTTTCGGTCCGTGTGAATTTCGTTTGCCTGAAGCAAGGCGGCTACGCCGACGTCGATATGAGGATGACGCGATGTGGATAGATTCAGACATTAAGAAATTACGTGCGAATTCAATTGAGGATGGAGGCTTCAATATATCTGCACGATGCTCGATCAGTTTTAAAATCTTCGATATCCCAAGCGATGCGTCAAGTGACCTGCCATGACAACCCAAGCCACGTCAGATTAATTGATGAGGCTTTCGAAGAATTCGATGGTAGGGAAACGTAATGTGTAACTTGCCTGGGTGAGCCGCCAACGCGGGGAGCGCAACAAAAGCTCAAGTAAATTCAGCTTCAACTATAAGTAGCAGCTAGGCAGATATGGAACAAGGTGCCTGTAGTTCAACGCTGTTGGCAGGTTGTCTGAAGCCTGTGCAATTTGTGTTAACAATGCATGTAGGGTTCCGGATTTAGAGAAACAATATGTGTGTTGTCATCGACAACTGTCTCATTATCAATCGTCAAAATAGCTCATCACAATATGCCCAAGCTTTGCTTGTAGTGGGTGGATTTTTGGCTTACTTCTTCTTGCTTGGATAACTGGATGCGCTCGCGGAAGGCCAAGCTAGAGAGATGGAGGTATGTGAAGTAAGAAGTGAGAAGTCGGAAGTGAGAAGAGAGATGTGACGCAGAGGGAAGTCACGCGCGTGGTGGACCCAGCCATGTTCTCGGTTCACTGCAAGTCTTTGAACCTTAGACTCCATTGCATTTTCAACCCAGCGTAGTATATTTATATAAGCTGTAACGGGTAGTAGTAGCTTATAGCGGGTGGAGGAGGTCTTATAACGGTCCGTAAAATTAATTAATAGGTCCGTAATAGTTTATAGGAGGGTAAAGAGTTTCGTAAAGTCTTATAACAGTTTATAAAGGCAATTAATAGGTCTATAGTAGTTTATAAAAGGGTAAAAGGTCTCTATAAGGGGTCTAAAAAGAGGTTAGAGGTATTAAAGGAGGGTGTAGTAGGAATAGCATCGGGAAAATATTCGCAGGATGAGATTCAAGTAGACTTTGATTTTCGCGTTTCGCGTAATTAACATGCAATTTGACCAACTCGACACGCAATTGACCAACTTAACACGCATTTGACTAACTTAACACGCAATTTAACTAACTTAACACGCAATTAACCAACTTAACACGCAATTAACCAACTTAACACGCAATTCGACCAACTTAATACGCAATTAACTAACTTAACACATAATTTAACTAACTTAATACGCAATTAACTAACTTAACACGCAATTTAACTAACTTAACACGCAATTAACACGTAATTAACTAACTTAACATATTTAAAAGTTAAATAATACGCAGTTGACCTACTTAGCAACTTTAAAAGGTAACTGTATATTTCTTAATATGCAATTAAGGTAAAGTTATATACTATATATTTAACTATTATATATTATCTAATATAATCTTATACAATCTTATATAGTCTTATTACTTAGAGGCTCTACACGAGGC
>Ga0307515_10001858_pt1 | contig 47036 bp, 32 predicted proteins | sample 17_EM_MG_FD_194513 | JGI IMG/M metagenome (GOLD analysis project Ga0307515, IMG submission 194513) | Populus trichocarpa ectomycorrhiza microbial communities from riparian zone in the Pacific Northwest, United States - 17_EM | ecosystem: Host-associated > Plants > Roots > Unclassified | place... | reverse complement strand
GCGGTCGTTGAGCGCGAGCTTGCGGAGCAGCGTGCCGACGACGGCCCGGGCGGCGTTGTTGTCGGGGCGACCGGCGCCGCGCAGCCCCGCCGCCACCGTGGGCCGGGCGAACGCCGCTGCCTGGAGCAGGGTCCAGGTCTGGCCGCCGTCGGCGGTGTGGGCGAAGCCCTCGCGGCCGATCGCCCAGACCTGGTGGTCGCGCATCCACAGATCGGTGACGCTGAACCGCGCGCCGCGCGCCTTGGCCCACGCCGCGAGCGCGTGGTCGTGCGGGTCCTTGCGCGACGCCGCGTCCGGATCGGCCAGGCGGCGGACCGGGAACAGGATCGGCGGGGTGCGGCGGGGATACAGCATGATCTCGACACCGCCGTCGCGGACATCGCTGGTCCCGCCGGGCGGCGGCGCCCCGGTCGCCGCCGCGTTCAGGTCGGGCGGGTTCTCGTACCGGGTCCACGCCTTGCCGTCCCACTCCGACAGCCCGTCGTCCTCGACGATCCACAGCTTCTTGCGCTGCAGGGTCACCAGGATCTCGGTCTCGGCGCAGACCTGCGCGCCGGAGAACGCGGGGAACGCCCGCGCGTTGCCGGGCCGCGACCGCGCCCCGGCGAGCCGGATGTTGAGCGGCCGCGTCGGCTGGACGCGCGCCGGCACCGGCGTGGGGTGCCAGTCGACCTCGCCGCGCGGCTTGCGGTACGGCACGCAATCGGTCCCGGCCGGGGCGATCGTCCAGCTGTCGCCGTCGTCGGAGAAGATCACGTCGCTGGCACCCGGCGGCACGGCGGCCCGGGTGAACGAGCCGGCGCGCGCGTCGGCGGTGTAGACGAAGCCGTCGGCGGTGGCGAGCCAGGCCTCGATCCGGCCGTCGTCGGTGACGTGCAGGTTGGGGCGCTTGCCGGGCGCGGGGTTGAGCTCGAGCCGCTCCCAGCTCGGCTGCCCGGCGCGGTAGCGCAGCACCACGCTGGTGCCGGTGACCAGGGCAAACGAGCCGCCGGTGGTCGTCACCGCGGCGATCCGGTTGAGCTGGCTGGTGGTGCTCGACTCGATCGCCTGCCAATCGGCGCGCTCGGCGCCACCGGTGGCGGTGTGGAGGATGGTGCCGTACGGGCCGATGACCCAGGCCTCGCGATCGGTGACGAACACGCCGTCCGACATCTCGGCGGTCTCGGCGACGAGCTTCCAGGTGAACACGCGCGGCGGCACGACCGGCGCGTCGCGCAGGACCTCGATCCGGTTGGCGTCCTGGCACGCGACCAGGAGCGCGATCACCGCCACGCCGGCGCGCCTCACGCCCGCCGCGCCCTCCCCCCGGGGTGCCTCCTCATCACGAGGAACGATAGGAGGCGGCGACCGCGGCTGTCAACCGGGGCGTCGGGCGAGGTATTTTCGCCATCGGATGGCCGGAGACTCCGAGGACGATAGCTCCGCGTCGCCGGCCCGGGCGCTCGCCGACGCGCCGGCCGCGTCGGATCCGATCGAGCGCGACCTGGTGCGCACGCGGGTCGCCGCGGGGCTGTTCGAGCAGCCCGCGGATCCGGTCATGGTCGGGCGGTTCCACGTGCTCGAGCGGATCGGCCGCGGCGGCATGGGCCGGGTGTACGCCGCGTACGATCCGGATCTCGATCGCCGGATCGCGCTCAAGCTGGTCCGGGCCGACGACGGCGGCACGCGCGACCGCCTGCTCGGCGAGGCCCAGGCGCTGGCCCGGCTGTCGCATCCCAACGTGGTGCCGGTGCACGACGTCGAGGTCATCGGCGACGAGATCTGCATCGTGATGGAGTTCGTGCGCGGCCAGACCGTGCGGGCGTGGCGCAGCGCGGCGCCGCGATCGTGGCGCGAGGTGCTCGGGGTCTATCGCCAGGTCGGCGAGGGGCTCGAGGCGGCGCACGCGGCCGGCCTGGTCCACCGCGACGTCAAGCCCGACAACGCGATCGTCGGGGCCGACGGCCGGGTCCGCGTCGTCGACTTCGGCCTGGCGCGCCCGATGGTGGCGACCGCCGCCGCCGCGAGCCCGGGCGGCGAGCCGACCGCCGCGGTGACGACCCCGGCCGGGACGCCGCGCTACATGGCGCCCGAGCAGGCCGCCGGCGGCGCGGTCGCGGCGGCGGCGGATCAGTACGCGTTCTGCGTGGCGCTGCGCGAGGCGCTCGGCGACGCGGCGCCGTGGCTGGCCCCGGCGCTGGACCGCGGCACCGCCGCCGACCCCACCGCGCGGTTCGCCTCGATGTCCGAGCTGCTCCGCGCCCTCGCGCGCGATCCGGCGGCGATCCGGCGGCGCCGGCTGCTGGCCGCCGCGGCCGCGGTGGTCCTGGCCGGGGCCGGCGCGATCGCCGGCGCGGTGTGGGCCGGGCGCGCGCCGGCGGTGGCGCCGGTGGCGGTGCCGGTGGCGGCGATCGAGCCGTGCTCCGGCGGCACCGGCGAGATCGCCGCGGTGTGGAACCTGGGCAAGCGCGCCGCACTGGCCCGGCAGCTCGCCAGCGCCGGCGCGTACGGCGCGGCGTCGGCCCCGCGGCTGCTCGGCGCGCTCGACGGCTATGCCCAGCGCTGGGCGGCGAGCCACCGCGCGGCGTGCCTGGCCCACCGCCGCGGCGAGCACACCGGCGACCTGCTCGACCGCCGGATGGCGTGCCTGGCGCGCAGCCGGAGCGCACTGGCCGCGGCGCTGGAGGTCCTGCCGCCCCGCGCCGACGTCGCGCTGCCCGAGGCGTCGCTGGCGGTGGCCGCGCTGCCCGCGCTCGAGGCCTGCGATGACCTCGCGCGGCTGCTCGGCGCCGCGCCGCCGCCGGCCGCGATCGCCGGCGAGGTCGCCCGGCTCGACGGCGAGCTCGCGCGCGCCGCCGTGCTGCTCGAGGCCGGGCGGCCCGACGAGGCGCGCGACATCGCCGGCGCCGCGGTCAACCGGGCGCGGCGGATCGACCACGCGCCGGTGCTCGCGCGCGGCCTGGTCAGCCTCGGGAGAGCCGCGATGGCGCTCGAGCCGCGCCGGCGCGCGGTCGCGCCGCTGCGCGAGGCCACCGCGGTCGCGCTGCGCACCGGCGACGACGCGCTCGCAGTCGAGGCCTACGCCCGGCGCGCCTGGATCGAGGGCATGGACGACCACGGCGGCGACATCCTCGACGGCCTGGCCGTGGTCGAGGCGCTCGCCGAGCGGATCCCCGAGGGCGGGTTCGTCCGCGCCCTGCTCCACAACAACGTCGCCGCCGTCGAGTGGGGCGCCGGGCACCGCGATCGCGCCGACGCGGCGATGCAGCGCGCGCTGACCGAGGCCGGCGCGGTCCCCGAGCCCGCGCCGATCGAGCTGTTGCGGATCCGGGGCAACCTCGCGATCCACGTCGCTGATCCGGCGCGGCGCGACGCGGTGTTCGCGGCCACGGTCGCGGCGCTGACGGCCCGGCTCGGCGACGACCACCCGACCACGCTCGAGGCGCGGTTCCGCGCCGCCCAGCTGCTCGACGACCCCGCGCGCGCCTCGGCGGCGCTGGCGCCGGTGTGCGCGACCTACCAGCGCATGCACCCCGGCCACGGCGACGCGATCGCCGGCTGCTGGTTCGAACTCGGCTGGCTCGCCTACCACGCGGGCGACGCGGCCGGCGCGGTGCGCGCGCTGACCACGGCGGCCGAGACGCCGGGGGCGGAGCCCGAGCGCGCGGTGATGACCCGGGGCTACCTCGCGCTGGCGCGGGGCGAGCCGGCCCAGGCGGTGCGCGCGTTCGACGCCGTGCTCGCCGCGCTGCCCGGGAACGGGCCGTGGTGGTCGCAGCTGTTCGCCGGTGACGCCCGCCTCGGCCGCGGCCTGGCCCGCCGCGCCGCGGGCGACCGGCGCGGGGCCGCGGCCGATCTCGCCACCGCCGAGCGCCTGCTGGCGCCGGTGCTGGCCGACCAGCCGTACCCGTACATCGCGTGGCGGGTCGCGCGCGTCCGGGCAGCGCGCGCCGAGCCGTGACCCGCAGCGCTACGGGTTGGTCGTGATCACGAGGCTGTGTAGCTTCCAGCTGGCCGGAAACCCGGGGAACCCGAGGCCCCCGCTGCACGGCCGCGGCACCCCGCACTGTGGCGTGATCTGCGCGCGGATCAGGTCGGCCTCGGGCTGCAACACCCCTTCGGGATGCACCAGGCGCTGTTCCTCGAGGCAGACCACGCCCTGGTCGTCCCACAGCGCCTCGACGTTGTTGAAGTTGAGCGAATCCTCGAACACGCCCTGGTCATCGGCGATGCCCAGCTTCTCGTTCATCACCGTGAACGAGCTGCTGCCCGAGCACATCGCGGCGGTGTAGGCGCGGAGCATCGCCTGGCGGTGCACCTGATCCGTGGGGTTCATCGGATCGGCGGCGCTGGACTCGGTGTGCCGCGCCAGGTGCAGCTTGGCGGTCGCCGTCCCGGCGCACGCGATGTTGAACCAGCCGGCGGCCGCGGCCCCGGTGGCCGACACGGTCTTCTTGACGGGATCATAGCGGTCGCCCTCGAACAGGATCGCGTGGAACACGTTGCCCGGCCAGCGCGCCGGATCCGGCGGGTTCGAGCACAGGTCGTAGTCGTCGCTGGGCGGGCGGCGAACCTTGAGCCGGTAGGTGGTGGCGAACCCGGCGGGCTTGGCCCAGAACGCGATCGAGCCGATCTCGACGACCTCGAGCTGCCAGGAATGGCCGGCGCGGTCGACCAGCTCGATCACCGCGTTGCTCATGCCGGGAGTATCGAGTGCGATCCGGTTCAGGTTGTCGAGCCCGACCATGCGGGCCTGCTGCACGTCCAGGCGGAACGACATGCCGCTGGCGGAGCGCAAGTCCACGACCGCGAGGTCCCGGGTGTTGAACATGCCGCTGTTCTCGAGCTCGTAGAACGGCGCGCCGGCGATGATCGGCGAGTTGTCGTGGCAGCCGAAGCCCGAGCAGGTCAGCGCTTCGGTCACCACGGTGACGTCGGGCTCGGCGGCACAGCCGAGCGCGCCGGCGATCGCGGCGCCGGGCAAGATGGCAATGAATGTGGGGGGGCGATGCATCATCAGGTCCTCCTTCCGGACCGCACCTGGTAGCGTCGGCACCGGCTCCGGCGTTTCACCCCGCGCGCGCGAGATCGCCCCGGCCGAGGTCCGGTACCGGCAGGCCGGCGGCACCTGCGAGCAGGTCGCGGAGCGCCCGGCGGCCGCGGTGCAGCCGGGTCCGGATCGTCGCGGCCGGCGCCTCGAACACCCGGGCGAGCTCGGCGATGTCCAGATCCTCGCGATAGTGCAGCTCGAGCAGCATCTGGGTATCGACCGGCAGGCGGGTCATCGCCTCGAGCAGCTGGCGGTGGGCCTGGTCGCGCGCGAGCCGCGCACGCGGCGTGGTGACGAGCTCGGCGACCGACGACAGCAGCGGATCGAGCTGGTCGCCGGCGCGCCGCCGGCGCCGGTAGTGGTGATACAGCTCGTAGCGCGCGATCGTGAACAGGAAGCTGCGGAAGCTCGCGTCGCCGCGGAATCGATCGCGCGCCCGGACGCACGCCAGAAACGTCTGCTGCACCAGGTCGTCGATGTCTCCGGCGGACTTGGTATCGAAGAACCGATACACGCTGTCGAAGTAGCGGGCAAACAGCGCCTGCCCTGCCGCGGTGTCGCCCTTCCGCCAGCGATCGAGTAACTCCAGATCGCACCCCACAGGCCAGCTCATAGCACGCCTCGCGGAACCGAGCACTGCACTAATCGGTCGCGCGGTGAAACACATCCGCGCGGCGCGGCGCTATCCGGCCGGACGACGCAGTCCGCGCACGTCGCGCGGCCGGTCGCGTCCCTGGGAGTTGTCATGTCAGGATCGAGAACCACATTTGCGGCTCGGATAACGACCTTGCCAGGCCTTGCCGCTGCCGCGCTCAGCGCAGCGGCCTGCGTCGCCGACCCGCCGTCGGCCACCACCACCGCGCCGATCGTCGGCGGCCAGAACGCGGATGCCCACGAGTACCGCTGGATGGCGTCGCTCCGGGCGACCGGCGACTTCCACTTCTGCGGCGGCACGCTGATCGCGCCGCGCTGGGTGTTGACCGCGGCGCACTGCGCCGCCATCCCGATCGCCAACGTCGTGGTCGGCGGCCTCGACGTCGCCGATCCGAACGACGGCGAGCGCTTCACCGTGTCGCGGACCCTCGTCCACCCGGGCTTCGTGTCCGGCGCGCACCCCGACGACCTCGCGCTGCTCGAACTCGACCACGACGCCGGCGCGCCCACCGCCACCGTCAACGACGACCCGCACTTCCCGCGCGGCTTCGCGATCGGCGAGGCCGGCGCGATCGCCGACAACTCGACCGTGATCGGCTGGGGCGATACCCTGGGCGTGGCGACGACGCGGCTCCAGGAGGTCGAGGTCCCGATCGTCCGCAACGACAGCTGCGACGCGCAGTACGCGACGATCGGCCGAACGATCACGGCGGGGATGATCTGCGCCGGCCACACCAACGGCGGACAGGACTCCTGCCAGGGCGACAGCGGCGGACCGCTGCTGTCGTGGTCGGACAGCGAGCCGATGGTGGCCGGGCTCACGAGCTGGGGCCACGGCTGCGCGCTGCCCGGGTTCCCGGGCGTCTATACCCGCGTGTCGTCGTACGTGCCCTGGATCCGCGATCAGGGCGTGCCGGTGATGATGAAGAGCGACCGCAACCGCGCCGCGGCCACCGCCGAGCTGATCGGGATCAACAACGTGTCCAATCACGAGTCCGAGCGCGTCCAGCACCTGTTCGAGCTGAGCCCCGCCGGGAAGCTGCGCCATCACTACTGGCTCGGCGGCAACTGGACACCCGAGGACCTGTTCCCCGCCGCGCCCGATACCCACGGTCCGCCCGCGGTGCTCGACGGCCCCTCGGCCGGGGACTTCGGCCAGCCGACCCAGAACGTGTTCGCCCGGTCCAGCACCGGCGAGCTGCTGCACTACTGGTGGATCAACAACGCCGGATGGCATCTCGAGAACCTGTCGTTCAAGACCGGGTTCGCGCAGGCCCTGACCACCAACCCGGTCGCGATCAACGGCCCGCGGTTCGGCGACAACGGGATCGCCAGCCAGCACGTGTTCGCCCGCGGGCCGAACTCGACGCTCCTGCACTTCTACTGGATCAACAACGTGAGCTGGCGCGCCGAGAACCTCAGCGGCGTGCTGGCGACGCCCGAGACGCTCAAGCCGCGCGGCGAGCTCGCCGTGGTCAACGCGGTCAACGGGGTCGATCCCAGCGGCGAGCAGACCCGCACCCAGCACGTGTTCGCGCGCGGCTCGCTCGACAACCTGGTCCACTACTGGTGGCTGAGCACCAACAACACGTGGCACGTCGAGGACCTGACCACCGGCTTCAGCGCGCTGCTCACGATCGCCGGCGACCCGGTCGCGATCAACGGCACCGGCAGCGGCAACGCCGGCGTGCGCACCCAGGACGTGTTCGCGCGCGCCGCCGACGGATCGCTCGTCCACTACTACTGGATCAACTTCCGGGGCTGGGCCTCGGAGAACCTGACCACCAAGACCGGCGCCGGCACCGCGGGGCTGATCGCCGGCACGATGCGGGCGCTCAACGGCCCGCTGCGCGGCAACAACGGCGTGATGTCGCAGCACGTGTTCGCCCGCAGCACCTCGGGCCACCTGATCCACTACTGGTGGGTCAACTTCCTGGGCTGGCAGTTCGAGGATCTCACCGCGACCACCGGCGGGACGGCGATCACCGCGCCGCCGCAGGTGACGGTCGGCCCCGGGATCGGCGCCGGCGGCATCGCGGACATCAACGTGTTCGCCCAGGCCAGCCGCGGCGCGCTGATCCGCTACCGCCGGGTCGAGCCCGGGCCGTGGCTGGCGGACAACCTGTCGACCCCGGCCGGCTCGCTCGCGGTACGCGCGCACCTGGTGCTGCTCCAGGGCCTCGAGCGCAGCGCCGGCGGGATCGACGCGCTGCACGTCGCGTCGAAGGGGACCGCCCAGCCGGTGATCTACGACTGGCTCGACGGCTTGCCCTGGTCATCGCACCTGGTCAACTGACGCGCCGGTGGCCGTGCTAGGTTGCGCGCGCAACTTCGCAGGAGACGGCCATGCTGGAACGGCGACTGATCTTGACGGTGATCGCGTCGGTGATGCTCGCGGCGGTGGCGCGCGGCGAGTGCCGGGCCGAGGCCTCGGCCGCCGAGCTCGACGCGGTGGCCCAGCGCGTGATCGCGCAGGATCGCGTGGCGGGCGCGTCGGTGCTGGTCGTGCATCGCGGCAAGGTGGTCCTGCACAAGGGCTACGGCTCCGCCGATCTGGGGCTCGAGGTCCCGACCCGGGACGAGACCGTGTATCACGTGGTCGGGCCGATGCTGCCGTTCACCGGGATCGCGGTGATGCAGCTGGTCGAGCGCGGCAAGCTGTCGCTCGACGACGACCTCGCGAAGTACCTCCCGGAGTTCCCGATGCAGGGCCACCGCGCGACGATCCGGCAGCTGCTCAATCACACCTCCGGGATCGTCGACTATCACTATCTGGGCGATCCGATCGAGGCGACCAGCCGGCTGCCCAAGGCGCTCGACGAGGTGATGGCGCTGTACGCCGGCAAGAAGTGGGTCAACGAGCCCGGCAAGAAGTGGGACTGGTCGATCTCCGGGTTCCAGCTGCTGGTGATGATCGTCGAGCGGGTCAGCGGCGAGAGCTTCGCCGACTACGTGCAGCGCAACATCTTCACTCCGGCCGGCGTGAAGTCGACGACGTACTGCGATGACCACTCGCTGGTCCACGGGCTGTCGCACGCCTATCGCCACTTCGAGAGTGGATTTGCCCCGGCGTACGAGAACGGCATGGCCTACAATGCCGATCTGCGGTTCTGCAGCACGGTGGGCGACCTGTACCGGCTGTGGACGGCGATCGCCGACAAGAAGCTGGTCGAGCCCAGGTCGTTCGCGATGATGTCCACCGCCGAGGGCGCCGCGCAGCACACCAGCGCGACCGATCCCAAGGCCGCCTACGGCTTCGCGATGATCCTCAACACCGAGGACGACCATCGCCGGATCGGCCAGCACGGATCGCTGCTGGGCTACAGCGGCAGCCTGTACGACTTCCCCGAGGACAAGCTGACGATCGTCGTGCTCACCAACACCGAGGGTCAGAACGCCTATGCGATCACGCGCGCGCTGGCGCGAGCCGCGCTGGGGCTGCCCGCGCTGCCACCGCCGCCCCCGCCGGCCGCCGAGCGCGTCCTGACCGACGACCCGATCGCGGCCGCCGAGCGCGGCCAGCTCGCCGGCACCTACGTGCTCAAGCTCGAGCACCTGACCGAGCGGTTGCACGATTCGTTCGCGCAGTACCGCCGGACCTACCGCGTGTTCGACGAGAACGGCCGGCTGATGATCCAGGCCCTCGGCGAGGCCCCCGAGCGGCTGCTCAAGCAGGCCGACGGCGGGTTCGCGATGCGATCGCAGCCCGAGAGCCACGTGACGTTCGTGATCAAGAACGGGCGCGCGGCGAGCCTGAAGATGGAGCCATCGCCGTTCGGCGCGCCGTTCTCGGGAGCGCGGGTCGGACCGGGAGACCCGCAGACGTTTCACAAGGAGCTGAAGTAGGCGCGGCGCGGCACGTTGGGTTAGCCTGCCGCGCATGATCGCCCACCGCCGTTGCGACGTCGTCCTGATCATGGTGGTCGCCGCCGGGGTCCTCGCCGGCTGTGCCCAGCCGCAGAAGCCGGAGCCCGCGAAGACCGAGAGTCCGCCGCCGGCGCCCGCGGTGGCCGAGCCCACGCCGCCCGCGCCACCGCCCGCGCCGCCGCCACCGCCGCCGCCGGCCGACCTCGCGTCGGCGACCCGCGACAACCCGCTGCGGCCCGAGGCGTTGCCCGGCCCGGACGTGCGCAACGACGCCGGCAAGCCGGAGCCCGGCGTCCCCCGGCTCGAGACCCTGAAGCTGCCGCCCGGGTTCAAGATCGAGGTCTATGCGACCGGCGTGACCAACGCGCGATCGCTGGCGCTCGGCGGGCCCGGGATCGTGTACGTCAGCACGCGCCGCGACAAGCGCGTGTTCGCGGTGGTCGACAAGAATCGCGATCACAAGTCGGACAAGGTCTACACGATCGCGCAGGACCTCGACGTGCCCAATGGCATCGCCTACCACGACGGCAACCTGTTCATCGCCCAGATCGGCCGGCTGCTCCGGCTCGACGCGATCGATACCCACCTGGCCAATCCGCCCACGCCGGTCGTGCTCACCGACGCGCTGCCCAAGCTCGAGCACCATGGCTGGCGCTACATCAAGTTCGGGCCAGACGGCTGGCTCTACATGCCGATCGGGGCGCCGTGCAACGTGTGCAAGCGCGACGAGCCGATCTTCGCGACGATCATGCGGATGAAGCCCGACGGCACCGGGATGGAGGTCTTCGCCAGCGGCGTGCGTAACTCGGTCGGGTTCGACTGGCACCCGGTGACCCACGAGCTGTGGTTCACCGACAACGGCCGTGACTCGCTCGGCAACGAGATCCCGCCCGACGAGCTCGATCGCGCGCCGCGCGCCGGCATGCACTTCGGCTTCCCGCATTGCCACGCCGGGGTGATCAAGGATCCGGAGTTCGGCGACCGGCCGTGCACCGAGTTCGAGCCGCCGGTCCAGCTGCTCGGCCCGCACACCGCCGCGCTCGGCATGCGGTTCTACACCGGGTCGATGTTCCCGCCCGAGTACAAGAACGCGATCCTCATCGCCGAGCACGGCTCGTGGAACCGCGCGCACAAGATGGGGTACCGGGTCATGGTGGTGAAGCTCGACGGCAACAAGGCGGTGTCGTACGAGCCGCTGATCACCGGCTGGCTCGACGAGGCGAGCGAGAAGGCCTGGGGCCGGCCGACCGACCTCGAGGTGCTCGACGACGGATCGCTCCTGATCAGCGACGACTGGAAGGGCGTGCTGTACCGCGTGACCTACCGCAAGTGATTCGCGGCGACGGCGTCACGCGGGCCGGGTGCGCTGGCGCAGCTTGTCGAGGATCTCGGGGTACGACCGGCGCAGCGCGGCGATGATCTCGTCCTGCGAGCGCTGCTGCGGCGGCTCGGGCGCCGCCGCGGACTCCGGCAGGAAGTCGGGCACGGATTCGCGCATCGAGTCGGGCACGGACCTCGGCATGGACAGCGAAGCCTCGGGCGCCTGCTCGCTGGCGAGGAGCTCGGCCGAGACCTCGGCCGGGACACCGGTCTCGTTCTCGAGCAGCGGCCAGAGCTGCGCGCGGACGTCCGGAGGCAGGATGCTCTCGAGGTACTCGAGCGCCGTGCCGCGCAGGTCGGGGTCGTCGGTCTGCACCGCGTGCAGCGCGATGCGCAGCGGCTCGGCCGGCAGCGCGAGACCCAGGACGGTGAACACGTGCTCGAGCCCGGCCGCGCCGTGCAGGAGCGACGGGTCGGCCTCGGCGCGCTCGTCGTCCGCGGCGGCGAGATCGTCGATCACGCGCTGGCGCTCGATCGGACCCGAGTCGGCGATCAGCTCGCGCCGCACCGCCTCGAACACGTCGTCGGTCGAGATCCCGCGGAGGTGGCCGCCGGCGGCGAGCCGCGACAGCACGGCGCCGGAGCGGTAGCGGACGTCGAACCGCGGGTCGGCCAGCGCGCGCCACAGGCCCCAGGCCGCGAGCGAGGGTTCGCCGGCCAGGAGCACGCCCGGCAGGCGCCGCCGCACCGCGGCGTCGCGCGACGGATCGAGCAGCGCGTCGACCAGCGTGCCGGTGCAGCGCGGCGCGACCGCGTTGAGCGCGGCGAGCGCCGCGCGCGCCACGTCGTCGCGGCCGATCAGGTCGATCGCGCACGCGGCGAGCTCGGGCGTCAGCCCCGCGGCGAGCGCGCGCTGGATGCGGGCGCGATCGTTGGACCGCAGGTCGGTGATCGCGCGGATCAGCTGGTCGGGCCCGGGCGGCCCGGACGGCGACGCACCCGCGGGTGGCGTGCCGGGCCGCGCCGATCGCGTCACCGGCCGGTGATCGCGGTAGCGCAGCGACAGCGGTGCGAACTCGCCGGCCTGGCCCAGGGTCGGCAGCCCGCTGAGCGTGACCCACGGCCGGGTGTTGACCGGGACCGGGGTGACGCGCGGCGACTCCGGCGCGTGGGCCAGCAGGCTGTCCTCGAGCGCGGCGGTGTAGCTGCGCGGCAGCCGCATCGCGACCACGACGCCGATGGCGGCGACGCACACCGCCGCGATCAACAGGCCGAGCCGCGGCTGGGCCAGCTCGAACACCAGGAGCGTGACCAGCTGCGCGCCGAGCAGATCGCCGAGCCGGTCGGCGCCGACGTCGAGCATGACCTTGGCGGGCCGCTTGTCGTCCTCGGGCAGCGGCGCGTAGATCAGCTCGTAGCCGGCGCGGTAGACCGAGTTGCGGGTCACGATCTCGGCGCCGCGCGCGATCGCGGCGGTCCACGCGCCCGGCAGGGCCACCGCGACCATGCCGACCACGGCGACCGAGATCGGCAGCGTCGCGACGCTGCGCGGCACGCCGAGCCGCGTGACGAGCGGCCCGCACACGACCGCCTGCACGATCGCGGTGATCACGCTGGTCACGGTGTAGAAGATCGCCAGCGACCGCAGCAGGCCGTCGTGCGACGACGCGCGCACGATGTCGGCCTTGAACACGTAGTCCATGACCCCGGCGGCGATCGCGCCGAGCACGACGATGCTGCCCAGGCCGCGGAGCAGCGGCGACCGGGTCGCGGCGCGGAACGCGGACCAGCTGCCGACCTGCTTGATCGCGCCGCGCTCGCGGTGCGCTGCCCGGGCGAACAGGTAGAGCGTGCCGGCGCACGTCAGCTGCAGGCCGGCGAGCACCAGCAGGATCGCGTCGGGCGCCAGGTGCACCGCGGCGCGCTCCGCGATCACGCCGCCGAAGATCCCGCCGAGCGTGGCGCCGATGCCGATCCGCGCGATGTGGCGCTTCGCGCTCTGGACGTCGAACCGCTCGTTGACGATCGACCAGAACCCGGAGACCAGCACCGCGCCGGACGTCGCGAAGTGGAAGAACACGACGACCGCGATCGGCCGGGGATAGTGCTCGATCAGGAGCCACTCGCCGACCGCGAGCGCCGCGCTCACCAGGTTGAGCGCGGGGATCAAGCGCGCGGGCCCGAACCGCGACATCAGCCGGCCGGCGACGAGGATGATCGGCAGCGAGACCACCGCCGAGATCGCGATGAAGATCGGCAGCGACTTGATGTCGAACCGCACCAGCAGGATCGCGTCGCGCGCCGCCTTGCTGGCGACGAACGACGCCACCACGATCAGCGCGCTGAGCGTCGCGAGCCGGGCCGGCCCGCGCTCGTCATCGCCGGACGGCATGGCGGCCGGACCGCGGCTCCTCGCCCGGGGCGCTGCCCGCGCCATCCTGGGCGGCCACGAGCTGGTCATGCAACCGTCCGGTGCGCGCGGCGAGCACGAGCCAGCATAGCGCGAGCACGACGTTCAGTACAGCGAACGCGCGGACCCCGAGCCCGAGCACCTCGACGAGCAGGAACACGATGCCGAGCCCGGCGATCACGTCGCCCATGCGGAAGAAGAACGTGTCGATCGCCGCCTTCGCCTTGTACTTGCTGTCCCGGCTGGTCGGCAGGAACAGCGCCTGCCGCAGCGTGTTGTGCAGCGAGTAGTCGAGGCTGTTCTCCGCGGTCTTCTCGACCCGGACCATCGTGATGTTGACGAACAGCCCGAGCGCGAACCAGCCGCCGAGCGCGACCAGCGGCATGATGAACAGCGCGCGCCGGATCCCGAGCCAGGTCAGGAGCCGCGCGACGACCAGGGCCTGGAGCAGGAACGACAGCAGATTCACCAGCGAGTAGTAGTCGGAGTAGAACCGCGAGATGTACTGGCCCTGCACCGACTCGACCGCGCCGCGCGCACCGGCCTTGTCGTCCTTGCTCGGAGCCGGGGTCGCCGCGGCGGCGCCCGTGGCCGGCGCCGACGCGACCTCGGCCGCGTATGCCTTGGCGTGTTCGGTGGCGACCTTGCCGACGACGTACTCGCCGGTGGTGTTGATGATCGTCGCGACCAGCAGCATCGCGGCGAGCAGGCGCAGATAGCGATCCTTGATCACCAGCGTGAATCCGCCCTTGCGGCTCATCGCCGGCTCGGCCGCGGCCTCGCTCGCTCCCGGAGGCGCCGAGCGCGTGGCGCGTGCGCGCTCGCGGCGATCGGCGAGCCGGTACAGCACGATCGACACGCCCAGGCCGCCGACCGCGACCAGCATGAGCCCGTGCATGCCGATGACACGGTGGAGCAGCTGCGGCACGAACGCGCCGATGATCGCGCCGATGCTCGCGCCGACGCCGATCATCGCGAACAGCCGCTTTCCCTGCTCCTCGGTGTAGAGATCGTTTGCAAATGACCAGAAGTTCGACACCACGAGGATGTTGAAGATCCCGAGCCAGAGGTAGAACGCCAGGCCGATCGGCGCCTGGACCTGGGCGAGCGCGTAGAACGCGAGCAAGCAGCCCATGAAGATCAGCTGCATCGTGGTCAGCAGCTTCAGCCGACTGACCTTGCTCGACAGCCAGCCGAACGCCGGGACCACGCCGAGCAGCAGCAAGGTCTGGCCCGCCGAGGCGTAGGCCTTGAGCTCCGCGCCCCCGCCACCGCCGAGCAGGATCAGCGGCTCGCGCAACACCTTGAGGACGTAGTAACAGGTGAGCAGCACGAACACGTTCACCGTCAACATCACGACGGTGGCGAGCTCGCCGGGCTTCACCGGCGCGAGGACGCTCAGGAGGCGCCGTAGCGCGGACGGCTCGCCGATCTCGACTGCCAGGTGCGTGCTGCTGTTCGGCATATGGGGGACCAGCCGCACGGACGCGCACGGGCGAGCCGCGGAATTGCGCTCGACCCATGGTGGCTGCAGGGCGGTTGCTGCCGATCCGTGCAAGGCCACGGCCACGCGCGAATCCGAAGTTTCCGCGCCAATTCCCCTGATCCCAGCGCGCGGCGATGCGGGAAGGCGGATCTGGCGAGCGCCGGCGCACCCTCGCTGCGCGCCAGCGCCCGAGGTGCGACGCGATCTGCGATGGACATCTCGCGACCCGCGCCGAGTGGATCGCGAGCTCGTGGCGGATCGGTGGCGGATCGAAGGAAGCGCCGCAGGACTCGAGGCGACGCGCGCGTCTGCGCGGCGCGCCGCGCGTGCGGGTTCGCGGTCGGCGAGCCACCTCCACCGGCGTGCGTGCCCGCCCGCCGTGCGCCCTGTGCCGGCGCCTGGGCCCCGACCGCACCGCGCGGTTGATGGCGCTCGCCTTGCAACCTCAGCTGCGAAACATGCCCGTATCTCGACGCCCGTTGGTCCGGGCCGTGCCTCCGATCGCCGCCGCGCTGCTGCTGGCCGCCCCCGCCGCGGCAGAGCCGCGGCCAGGCGAGAGCGTCGCCGGCGTCGTCCAGCCGCGTCCGCCTGCCGAGCCGGTGGTCCCTGCCCCGGCGCGGGTCCCGGCGCCGGAGCGCGAGCTCACCGCCGCCGATGTCGCCGCCGCGCCGATCCCCGGTTACGAGAGCGGTCGCGTCGATCGCGGCGAGACCGACTCGGGCTGGCGGAGCCTCGGCCGGAGCCTGCTGTACGTGCCCAAGCTGGCGATCGACGTCGTGCTATCGCCGGGGCGCGCCGCGATCTGGGCGCAGGATCGCTACCACCTCAGTGATCAGTACGATCGCATCTTCTACAACGACGCCAAGACCATCGGGATCTACCCGAACCTCTCGGTCGACAGCGCGCTCGGCGTCAGCGCCGGCGCCGGGTTCGTCCACCGTGACCTGTTCGGCGCGCACGAGCACCTCGGCCTCGAGTTCTCGCTCAGCAACCGCTACCGTCAGATCTACTCCGCGAACTTCGCGACCGGCAACCGGCTCGGCGATCGGTTCTCGCTCCAGCTCGACGCCGGCTACGAGCGCCGCCCGCACGACACGTTCTACGGGATCGGCAACGGCGATCGGGTCAGCGCGACACCTGCGCCGGTCAATCCGCTGCTCGAGCCGACGGCGATCGAGTCGCACTACCGGCAGGACCGCGCGCGGGTCTCGATCATCTCGGACCTGCGCGCATCGCGGCGGCTCCACGTCCGCGTGTCCGGCGCGATCTCCGAGCTCACGTTCGGTGCGCCCGACGAAGGCGATCCGGTCGCCGCGCACTACGACACCGCCGGGATCGTCGGCTGGAACGGCGTGCGCTACGGCTACGGCGAGCTCGAGCTGCGCTGGGACAACCGGCACTCGACCGGGACGTTCGAGCCATCGGCGGTGCACAGCGCCGGCGAGCTGGCCTCCGTGTTCGGCGGGCGGATGCACCGGCTCGACGACGGCCCCGACTTCTGGCGCTACGGCCTCGATCTCCAGAAGTTCGTGCGGATCGCCGAGGGCCCGCGGGTGATCGTCGCGCACCTCCACGGCGAGGGTGTCACCGGCGCGCGCGACGAGGTCCCGTTCACCGAGCTGCCCCACCTCGGCGGTCCGACCTGGCTGCGCGGCTACGCGCTCGACCAGTTCCGCGATCGCGTCGCCGCGTTCGGCTCGATCGCCTACGCGTGGGACCTGTCGCAGTGGTTCTCGGCGAACCTGTTCGTCGACGTCGGCCGGGTCTACCCCGAGCTCAGCGACCTGTCGGTCCGCGCGCTGCGCATGGGCTACGGCCTCGGGATCGAGGCCCACCGGGTCGAGAGCTTCCTGTTCGAGGGCAGCATCGGCTCGTCGATCGACGGCGGGCTGTTCCTCAACCTGTCGTTCAATCCGGTCTACGACCTCGATGACCGTGTGAGGCGCCGATGAAGCCGATCCTGTTCGCAGCCCTGCTCGCCGCGTGTGCGAGCTCCCCCGCGGTGCCCGGCGTCCGGTTCGCCAACGCGCCGCCGGTCGCCGCCATCAACGATCGGCGCGACGTGCCGCGTCAGCCCGCGTCGCGCGACTTCCTGGTCAACCTCTACCACTACGACGCGATCCTGTACCGCCGGATCGAGCGCGCGCTCGAGCTGCCGCGGCCGCGCCGCGCGCTCGGCACCAACGCGCTCGACGAGGTCCCGGACTCGACCTGGTTCACCAACCGGCTCGGCGTGCGCGACCTGTCGATCGACGAGCTGACCAGCGGCCCGCTCACGCTCGACAGCCCCGAGCTGCACAAGCCGTGGAAGGTCAAGAGCACCAAGGCCGGCAACGGCGACCTCGGCTTCCTGGTCGAGGACGCCCGCGGCGAGAAGTTCCTGATCAAGTTCGATCCGCCGGGGTATCCCGAGCAGGAGAGCGCGACCCACGTCATCGTCGCCAAGATCCTCTGGGCGTGCGGGTTCAACGTCACCGAGGACTTCGTGGTCCACGCCCGCAAGGGCGACCTCGTGGTCGCGCACGACGCCAAGATGACCGACGAGCTCGGCAACAAGCACACGCTCGACCAGGCCGAGGTCGATCGCCGGCTCGCCACCGTCGAGCCCGGCCCCGACGGCCGGCTGCGCGCGCTCGCGTCGCGCTGGGTCGACGGCAAGTCGCTCGGCGGCCACCCCGCCGAGGGCGTGCGACCCGACGACAACAACGACCAGATCCCGCACGAGCTGCGCCGCGACCTGCGCGGCGCCTACGCGATCTTCGCGTGGCTCGACCACGTCGACATCCAGGAGAGCAACTTCCTCGACAGCTGGGTCGCCGACCGGGGCAACCCCAAGATCCACTACGTCAAGCACTACCTGCTCGACTTCGGCAAGAGCCTGGGCGTGATGGCCACCACCGGCCACGATCCGCGCCGCGGCCATTCCTACGTGATCGACCTCGCCGACATGGGCAAGTCGCTCGTCCAGCTCGGCCTGGTCGAGCGCTCGTGGGAGGGCCGCCGCGCGCCCAAGCTGCGCGGCGTCGGCCTGTTCGAGGCCGAGACCTACGACCCGGGCTCGTGGGTCACCGACTATCCGGTCTACGTGCCGTTCCTGAAGGCCGACCGGATCGACCAGTTCTGGTCGGCCAAGATCCTGATCCGGTTCACCCGCGAGCAGCTGCACGCGATCGTCGAGACCGCGCAGCTGACCGATCCGCGCGCCACCGAGTACATCACCGACACCCTGGTCGCGCGGCAGCGCGCCACCGCCGCCTACTGGTTCGCCCGGGTCAACCCGCTCGACCGGTTCACCGCCTACAACGATCGGCTGTGCTTCGACGACCTCGCGATCACCTACGACTTCGCCACCCCCGCCTCCACCCACTACCGCGTGACCCACCATGACCGGGACTCCCGCGAGCTCGGGACGATCGACGCCGGCGCCGAGGCCGGCGGCCGCGCCTGCGTCGCCCTGTCGCTGACTGCCGGCGGCGACGGCTACACCATCGTCAAGCTCGAGACCATGCGCCCCGGGTTCTCCGGCTCAACCTTTGTCCACGTGGCTCGCGATCCTGCCACCGGCGCCGCCCGCGTGGTCGGCATCTGGCGGATGTAGCCGCCAATAGCACCTCGACTACGTCGACCTGGCGGAGGTCATCGGCGGGAACACGGGATCGGCGCCGGCATCGAGGCCGTCGCTGGCGGATGTAGCCGCAATGCCGACCGGTTGGCGGCCGCGGAGAGTGCAGCGCGCTGCCCGGCAGCCGGATAGCGTGCTCGACGGACCCAGCTCGCGTCTCGGTGCCTCCTCCCTCTGCGACTGGGCCGCCCTGCGCCCGTCCGCGCACGACCTCGCGCCAAACGCCGATGCGTTCGGGTGCCTCCCACGTCGGCCGCGAAGACCAGCGTCCGGAAGACCACGCGCGCTGACGAGGGCGTTCGTCACGGGTCCTGGCGCGGATCGGTCGCGACGGGCGTCGCCCAGCCGCGGAGGTCGTCGGCAGCAGGCGTTTCCCTTCAGAGATGAGCCCACCCGGGAGAAGATCCTCGCTGGTTCTTCGACATGAGTGCGCCGGTGGCTGGCAGCCCGATCTCGGCGAGTGACCCCCACCGCAGGCCCAGCTCGCGCTGGATGCGCTCGATCGTCGGGTCCGGGTCGGTTGAGCGCGCGACGGCGCCGGATGCAAGCTCGACCAAGGTGCTGGCGTTCGCGATGCGCGCGCCGGCAGGCCGGATCGGAACTTCCCCAAGGTCCCCAAGGTCCCCGATCGAGCAACATGCGCACTTGCTGCTCTCGACATTTGTACCGACAGACTGTCGATTCTACTTGACAGCCTTTTGAGCCCTGGAACAGACAACTCGACAATGCACTCTTGAACGCACGCGATTGCGCATGGCTTTCGTTGTGCGTGCGCAGAACGACCCGAGGGCTCAAAACTCATCCGGGCTTGATTCCATTGCATCAGATCGCATTGCATCGCGCCCAGAACCTCCATGGTAGAAGGGCCGCACGCGCGAGCGTGGTGCGCGCCAAAGGATGGAGTGCCATGGAGCTGCAGAACGCGAACGAGTTCGATGCTGGAGCCCGGACCGTCAATCCCGAGAGGGGCCCGATCGAATGGCAAGAGATCGATCGCCGGCTGCGCGAATATGCGGCGCAGCGCAGTGCGCTCGACGCCGCCGAGTCCTTCGATCTGCTGCGGGCCGAGCAGCTCAAGATCTGCTTTCTGTTCGGCTACGTCAATCACTACGAGTACATGGAGCGCGTCCTGGGCTACGGGCCGCACGCCGCGCGCGAGCGGATGCGCGTCGCGCGCAGCCTCGCCGCGCTGCCCGAGACCACCGCGGCGCTCGCACGCGGCGCGCTGAGCTACTCGGCCGTGCGCGAGCTGACCCGGGTCGCGACCGCCGAGACCGAGGCCGAGTGGCTGGCCGCCGCCAAGGGCCTGGTCGCCAACCAGATCGAGCGCCTGGTCGCCGGCCACCAGCCCGGCGAGCGGCCCGAGGATCCGACCCACCCGGACCTACGCCCGCGCGCGGTACGCGTCGAGCTGCCGCCAGAGGTCTACGCCCTGTGGCGCCAGGCGCGCTCGGTCGTCGCCGCCGAGCGCGGCACCGAGCTCAGCGACGCCGACTTCGTCGAGACCCTGTGCCGCGGCGCGATCGCCCCGGGCTCGGGCGCCAGCGGCCCCGCTCACCAGATCGCTTACCAGCAGTGCCCCGATTGCCGGCGCACCACGCAGAATGGCGCCGGCCGCGAGATCGACGTCGCTCCTGATGTGTTCGAGCGCGCGGCCTGCGATGCCAGGGACCTCGGCTCGCTCGACGCAGCCGCGCCGGAGCGGGCGACCACCACGGTCACGCCCCGCCTCCGCGAGCAGGTGTTCGCGCGCGATCACCATCGCTGCACCGCGCCCGGGTGCCGCTCGGCGCGGAACCTGGACGTACACCACATTATCGAACAGGCCCAGGGCGGCAAACATGAACTGGAGAACCTTTGCCTGTTGTGCAGTGGCCACCACGCGGCACTCCACAATGGCCTGCTGACCATGCGAGGAGAAGCACCTTACCACATCCAGTTCCGCTGGGTCTACGGCCCGCCGCTTCCAGCTGGCCTCGAGCCCGAGGCGCGCCGGGCGCTGATCTCGCAGCGGGTCCGCGAGTTCTTCGAACGAGCCGATGCGCTCGACGGCGAGGGCGTCGAGACGGCGTCCCAGGTGGGACCACCACTCGCGTGACGGTCAGCCATCGGAGGCGCGCGGTTCGGCGCTGCGGTTGGGCTACCCAAGGTCCACGGAACGGCCGAGGACGATCTTGTTGGCATCCACGCCGTCGCGGACGTCAGAGCTGCGGCCGATCGCCGTCGCGCAATCCCTCGAGGCTGGTTGCCCCGCACCCCTGGCGGAACGCCGTGGCAATCGACTCGCGCTCGCCCAGCCCGCCGTAGAACCCGATCGAGCGGCTGAGCAGCCACCTGTCCACGATTCGTGACCGAGGATCCCGACGATGCGCGCGCCGATGATCAGCGGCGGCATCTCGAGCGACGCGACGATCGCCGGTCCACGGTGGACCGCGTGGCGGATCGCGACATCGAGCCCTCTTTCCCGCCGGCTCCACGGCAAGAGCAAAAGGCTCCCCCCGGCGGGTTCTGACGCAGCCATCTTGGGCGCGATTCCTGCCGCATCGGCAGATCTTCAGGCATCTCTGTCTGCGTCCGCTGCGATAACGCCGGCCGAGGGTGGATGCCGCTTGGCCGCCCGTGGCGTGTGCTAGCGTCCGCGAGCGTGACACCATCGCTCGACACGCTCGCGGCGATCCGCGCCCTGCCCGATGACGACACCCCACGGCTCGTGGGCGCGTGCGCTACGCGACCGCGGCGATCCGCACGGCGAGCTCATCGAGCTCCAATGCGCACTGGCGCGCTGCGCAGACGATGACGTTGGCGCGCGCCACGAACTCGTCACGCGGATCGCGGCGCTGTTCGACGCGCACGGCGACGCGTGGCTCGGGATGGCGGGGCTGCGGCGCCACGGGTCGGTGTGGGCGCGTAGCTTCATCGACAAGGTGATCCTGACGCCGGCGCGGCTTGCCGAGGTGGGCCAGCAACTCGCGCGCGTTGCGCCGGTGAGCGGGCTGAAGCTCTGCGAGCTCGATGGCGACGCCGCGGCGCTGGCGCGTGCGCTCGCCGATCCGCTGCTCGGCGTCGTGACCGCGCTCGACCTGCAGGACAATGCCCTCGGCCCCGACGCGGCGCGTGCGCTGGCCGGCGCGACGCACCTCACCGGCTTGACCCGCCTCGATCTCTTCGATAGTCCGCTCGGTTCCGACGGTGTGTCCACGCTGGTCGGCGCGCCTCACTTCGCCAGCCTGCAAACGCTCCGGCTGTCGTGCCGCCAGGAAGCCGAGGAGCCGCGCCCGCCCGTCGATGTCGGTGCGTGCGCGATCGCCGCGGCGAGCCACTTGACCGGCTCACGACGCTCGAGCTGCAGTTCTGCGAGATCGGCCCTGCGGGGGCGCAGGCACTCGCGCGAGCGTCGCACCTCGCGGGGCTACGCGAGCTATGGCTCGCCGGCAACTCCATCAGCCTCCGCGGCGCGCACGCGATCGCCGCCGGCCTGTCACAGCTCACCCTGCTTGACCTCTGGGGCAACTCGCTCGGGGTCGAGGGCACGCGCGCGATCGCCACCGAGCTGACGCAGCTCACCTCGCTCGATCTGGGCGTGCATGACCTGGAGGCCAACGGCGTACGCGAGATCGCCAGGGCCCCCCACCTCACGGGGCTGCGTGCGCTATGGCTGGGCGGCAACAAGATCCGCGACGCCGGTGCGCGCGAGATCGCCACCGCCACCCACCTGACCGGGCTCAGGATCCTGGACGTCTGCAACAACGACATCGTGCACGCGGGGGTGCGCGCGCTCGCCGGCGCGCCGCATCTGGCCGGCCTCCGCTCCTCAAACTCGGGTACAACGCGCTCGGCGCGAAGGGCGCGCGTGCGCTCGCGGCCGCCGAGCACCTCGGCCGCCTCACCGCGCTCGACCTCGAGAACACCGAGCTTGACGCCGAGGGCGTGTCGGCGCTGGTGGGTACCGCGCCGTTTTCTCGGCTCACGAGCCTCAATCTCGCCCGGAACGAGATCGCTGCGGACGGCGCGCGTGCGATCGCCACCGCGGCGTCATGCTCGCAACTGACCTGGCTCAACCTCCGCGGGAACGCGCTGGGGCCCGAGGGAGCCCGCGCGATCGCCGCCGGGCCGCACCTCCACCGGCTCGAGCACCTCAACCTGGGGGACAACGCGCTGGGGCCCGAGGGAGCCCGCGCGATCGCCGCCGCGGCACACTTCCACCGGCTCGAGCACCTCAACCTGGGGTACAACGCGCTCGGCGTCGCGCGCGCGCGCTCGCCGCCGCACACTTCCCGGCGCTCCGGACGCTCCAGCTGCGAGCGAACCAGCTCGGCCCCGAGAGTGCACGTGCCCTCGCCGCCGCGCCGTGGCTACCATGGCTCGAGTGGCTCCACCTGGGCCCGTCCGATGAGATCGGTGCTGGCCTGAACGCCTTGCGCGCCGCGGCGCCCGCGCTGAAGATCGCCGGAATCAAGCGCGGCGGCGAGTAAGATCTGTGCGAAAATCAACAGCGCCGTGGGATGAGACCGGCGAGGAGGGCAACGATGCGGCGTTTACACCATCCGGTCCACGGCACTGGACCGCTGCTGGTCGTGGCACTGTGCGCATGCGGGCTGCAGCTGGAGCCGAAGATCTCCCGGAGCGATCCTCCCTTACCCACGAGCGGCTACGTGGGTGGCGTGTTCTCCAAGGATATCAGCGAGCGCTTCGGCTTCCGCCTACGAAACGAACAGTCGAACGAATCTTACGTGCTCGAGATCGACGACGAGCCTGTCAGTCTCATCGCCGTGCGCCCCGGGAGATACCATGTGGAATCGTGGCTCACGCGGGGAGGGCTCGATCGCGGGACATGGCTGGAGCAGGTGATTGTGGGAACCGAGCCGCTCACCGACTCGTTCGATGTCCAGGCTGGACAAGCGATACTCCTCGGCGAGTGGCGTGCCGACCGCCACATAAAGCACCCGGAGGAGCCGTACAAGTACACGTTCACGCTCTTCGAGGTCCGGATCACCGAGCCCGGCGCGATCCGGATGCTGTACGAAGCGTATCCGCGCTTCGTGAACGTACCGGCAAAGTGTCTGCATTGTCTTCAGTAGCAGCGGCCTGGTCGCGGCGACGCGCGGGCTACTTCACAGCGCCGACGGTGAAGCCGGCGATGAAGCGGTCGAGGAACAGGTTGTAGACCAGGGCGATCGGGACGCTGGCGATCAGGCACCCGCCCATCAGCGAGCCCCAGAAGTAGACGTCGCCGAGGATCAGGAACGTGGGCACGCCGACGCCCAGCATCTGGTGCGACTCGGGCGAGATGAAGGTCAGCGCGTAGACGAACTCCTGGGTGACCAGGGTGAAGGTGAAGATGACCACGGTGAGGATCCCCGAGGTCGACATCGGCACGACCAGCTTGATGAACGCGCCGAACCGGGTGAGGCCATCGACCATCGCGGCGTCCTCGAGCTCGCGGGGGATCGACTTGAAGAACCCCATCAGCAGCCAGATCGAGAACGGGATCGTGAAGCTCGGATAGACGATGACCAGCGACCAGATGCTGTCCTGGAACCCGAGGATCGCGACGACGCGCGACAGCGGGATGAACAGCAGCGTCGGCGGGACCAGGTAGGTCAGGAAGAGCAGGATGCCGAGCCGCTCGCCCCAGCGGCCGGTGAGCCGGGCCAGCGAGTAGGCCGCGGGGAGCGCCAGGATCAGGGTGATGGCGACGACGAGCACGCCGACCAGCGCGGTGTTGCCGAGCCAGCGCACGAAGCCGGTGTCGTAGAACAGCTGGCGCAGGTTCTCGAGGGTGGGCGCGGCGTTGAAGATGAATGGATTGTTCTCGGTCTCGTAGAGGTCGGCGTTCTGCTTGAAGATGGTGATCAGCATCCAGTAGAACGGGAACCCGAGGAACGTCATGCACGACAGGATCACGAACCAGCGGCCGACGCGGGCGAGCCGCGCCCGGTCCCGACCTCGGCGGCGCGCCATCAGGTGACCTCCGCGCGGTGCGCCATGCGCAGCATGAGGACCGCGACCACGACCAGCAGCGGCACGAGGAACAGCGAGATCGCGGCGCCGGCCGCGAGGTCGCTGCCCTGGATGCCGGTGAAGAACGCGAGCGACGGCAGCACCTGGGTCGAGTCGTAGGGGCCGCCGGCGGTCAGGACGTAGACCACGATCATGTCGGTGAACGTGAAGATGATGCCGAACAGCATCGCGACGTTGAGGATCGGCCGCAGCATCGGCAGCGTGATCTCGAACAGCGTCCGCCAGAACCCGGCGCCGTCGACCGCGGCGGCCTCGGGGATGTCGCGCGGGACGGCGGTCAGGCCGGCGAGCAGGATCACGGTGGAGAACGGCATCAGCCGCCAGGTGTGGACGACGATCACCGAGATCATCGCCAGGACGGGCTGACCGAGCCACATCGGCTTGTCGAATGGCTTGACGATGTGCAGCGCGATCAGCACCCAGTTGATCACGCTGTAGATCGAGTCGAGGATCCACTTCCAGCCGATCGCGCCGAGCGAGATCGGCGCCACCCAGGGCAGGAGGATCACGAACCGGACGAAGCCGCGGCCGCGAAACTTGTCCTTGAGCGCGAGCGCCAGCGCGGTCGAGCCGATCAGCACCAGGATCTGCGACGAGATCGTGAAGATGAACGAGTTGCCGAGCGCCTTGCGGAACGTGGGGTTCTCGAGGACGCTCGAGAAGTTCTCGAACCCGACGAAGTGCTCGCCGCCCGAGCCGATGCGCGCGTCGCTGAACGCGTAGAAGAACGCCATGCCGAACGGCACCGCGACCAGGAGCAGGACGTAGAGCACCGCCGGCAGGAACATCGCGACGCCCAGACCCAAGCCAGACGACCCGGTCGATCGCGGCCGGCGCTTCACGGCCACGACAGCGCCCTCGCCGTCGTGCGCTTCTCGCTCGTCTTGTCGAAGAACCGCAGGTGGGGCTCGGCGACGGCGAACTCGTGGGTCCCGCCGATCGAGAGGTCGGCGTTCGGCAGCCGCGAGATGATGATCTTGTCGGGCGTCGGGCCGGCCTCGGCCCGGCCGTAGATGATCCACTCCGAGCCGAGGTACTCGACGTTGTGGATCTTCATCGTGAGCTTGATCGGCGCGCTCGGGGCGAGCGCCGCGGGGACGAGGTGCTCGGGCCGGAAGCCGACGATGACCTCGCCGTTCTCGAGCAGGTTCATCGGCGGCGAGCCGAGGAACGTGGCCACGAAGGTATCGGCCGGGTCGTCGTAGACCTGCTTGGGCGTGCCGATCTGGCGGACCACGCCCTTGTGGAGCACGACGACGCGGTCGCCCATCGCCATCGCCTCGACCTGATCATGGGTGACGTAGATCGTGGTGGTGCCGACCCGGCGGTGGAACTGCTCGAGCTCGGCGCGCGCCGAGGCCCGGAGCTTGGCGTCGAGGTTCGACAGCGGCTCGTCGAGCAGGAACACGCTGGGCTCGCGCACGATCGCGCGCGCCACCGCGACTCGCTGGCGCTCGCCGCCCGACAGCTCGCGCGGCTTGCGCTCGAGCAGGTGGCCGATGCTGAGCAGGCCGGCGGCCCACTCGACCTTCTTCTTGTGCTGATCCTTGGGCACGCCCTGGGCCCGGAGCGGGAACGCGATGTTCTTGTAGACCGTGAGGTGCGGATACAGCGCGTAGCTCTGGAACACCATCGCGATCCGCCGCTCGCGCGGCGACAGATCGTTCACGACGTCACCGCCGATCAGGATCTCGCCCGAGGTCGGGACCTCGAGCCCTGCGATCATGCGAAGCAGCGTGGTCTTCCCCGATCCCGAGGGGCCGAGGAACACGAGGAACTCGCCCTCCTCGGTCACGAGGTCGACGTCGTTCACCGCTCCGAGCGTGCCTGCCTTGAAGACCTTGGTGACCGCGCGGGTCTCGACGATTGCCATGGGTACGTACGTTTCGCGGCTACTTCCAGCGGCCGAAGATGCGCTTGTACTCGGCCTCCAGGGCCTTGACCGCGTCCTCCGGCGACTCGTCGCCGCGCGCGACCTTGGCGAACCAGGTCGGCAGGACGAAGGTGCGGAGCGCCTCGTCGATCCCGGCGCTGGCGTAGCCCGGGTAGCCGACGTTGGTCGTCCACTCGAGGACGTCGCTGAGCACCTTGTACTTGTCGGCGGGCTGGGCGCTGGCGTCGGTCGCGATCATCTTCTTGAGGTCCGGCACGGTCTTCTCGAAGCACGGGAAGTTGTAGTACCGGCCGGCGTTGAAGCCGTCGTGGAAGCTATCGATGTAGTCGATCAGGAACTGCTGCGCGCCGTCCTTGTTCTCGGCGAAGTTCCAGATCACGTAGCAGTCCATGACGTGCTCGGCGGCGATCCGCCGGACCGGGCCCTTGAGCGCCTTGCTGATCCCGATCTTGGCCGAGATCGGGCTCTTGTCCTTCTCGGCGGTGCGCGTCACCGAGATCGCGTTCTGCACGAACGACACCTGGCCGGCGAGCATCGCGCGGTTGTTCGATGACGGATCCCAGGTGAAGACCTCGGCGGTCTGCGACTCGCTGTACAGGGCCTTCATGTACTTCAAGGCCTCGATCGTCTCCTTCGAGTTGATCATGACCTTGCCGGCCTCGTCGTGCTCGGCGCCGCCGAACGACCACAGCAGCGCGCGCAGCGCCATGCTGGTGTCGAGCTCCTGCGACAGCCCCATCCCGCACGGCCGGCCGGTCTTGTCGCGGATCTTCTTGGCGCCCTTGCGCAGGTCGTCCCAGGTATCGGGACCGTTCGGGAATCCGGCGTCGGCCCACCACTCCTTGTGATAGTTGCCGGGGTCGGGGACATAGGAGTCCGAGAACGCGAAGTAGCGCTTGGTCTTGGGATTGAACGTCGACTTGTGCGCCAGGTCGATCATCTTCCCGTGCTTCTTCTCGACCTCCTGGTAGACGTGCGTCATGTCGATGGTCTGCTGCTCGAACGCCGCGGGCGGCGACAGGAACATGAACAGATCGTGGCCGCGCTTGGCCGAGACCTCGGCGGCGGCGCGGGTGTTGAGCTCGGTGTTCACGATGTGATCGATGATCACCTCGGTGTCGTGCTTCTCGCCCCACTGCTTGATGAACACTCCGTCGAACCACTTGTCGTAGTCCGGCACGAAGTGCTTCCACTGCATGATCTTGAGCGTCTTCTTGTCCTTCGCGCGGGCCTTCTTCGACGTGTAGATGAGGGGCCCGGCGAGCGCTGCGGCGCCGACGGTCTTCACGAATTCTCTGCGCAGGAGACCTCGAGTCTTCTCGTCAGCCATGAAAGCGCTCCTCGTGGATGTCGCGGCTATCTTACGAACGCACGACGAAAGAGCAACGGCCAAGGCGATCTCAATGCGACGCGCCGATGCGCCGACGCGCCGCGCCGACGCGCCGCGAGCCACGCGCGTCGCGGCCGGCCGCCGAGCGAGGTCGCCCGGGCGAGATCACGACGATTCTCTAACCCACCGCGATCACGGAGCTTTCGCGCGGTGGATCGCCGGGGATGCGGCCGCGCGCGCGAGCGCCGTGGCCACGATCGCGCGGACACACCGTTTCCGAGGCGAGGCTTCGCGGTCCGCGGGCGCGTCGGCGCAGCGCGCGACGAGCACTCGCGCTCTGCCCCGACGAGCGCGGCACCGCGCCGGCGTCGGAGGTCGTCACCGGCCCATCACCGGAGATGAGGCAGCGAGCTGATTGACGATCTTCGCGATCGCCGTGATTGGCATTATGCCAGTGCGGCGCACTGCCTCGATCGATCCACGGGACTCGCAGCGAGCCGGCTCGACGGCCGCGGCGAGCCGGGCGCAAGAACTGAGTGCTTGACAAGATCTGGGCACCCCAGGCACGTTATGGACTTCTAACGTCGTGAATGAGCCAGTGGACATCGATCACACTTCATACGGCAGCGATCGCCGATCAGTCGGCTACTTGCGGGCCTTGCCTGCGAGTTTCTCTGCTTGTGGTCGTACCGGCTCCGGGCGTGCGCATTGCGGGTTCACCGTCGGTGCACAGCGTCCCCCACCGGACATCGCCGCGGATGTGCGGCGAGCGCGTACTCGGGGTCCGGCGCGCCGCGTTGGGCATTCCTAAATATCCTGTGATCCATGGTGACATCCTGAAGGTGCCAATCGCCTGTTGATAATAAATAGTATCGACTACCCCAAAAAATTGCTGCATTGTTCAAAATGACAATCTAACGTGAACTCGATTGCAATCCGCTGGAGTGTTTCTGGCGTAGCAATCGTCTCGAGCGCACCGCACCACCACATCAGGTGGGGAGGTCAGATCACGTGTTGTCGAAGTTGTCATTCATTCCATCCTCGATCCTTGCGACCGTGGCCATCGCCGCGTGCGCCGAACCGGCGCCACCGGTGACCGAGGACCAGCAGGCGCTGCTCGACGAGATCTTCGACGAGGTCCCGAACAACCTGCCGCTCCTGGACTCCGGCGGCTTCGCCGCGTCGTTCCACCCCGCGGGCTCGGTCGACCTGAGCAACAACTTCTTCACCCCGCAGGGCAGCAACGGCCGCGACTGCGGCACGTGCCACGCGCCGGAGGACGGCTGGAGCATCCGCCCGGCGACCGTGGCGCTGATGTTCCTGCTCACCGGCGGCATGGATCCGCTGTTCGTCAACAACCTCGACACCGATCGGCCGACGTCCGACATGTCGACGCTGGCGGCGCGCTGGAACGCGACGACGATGCTGCGCCAGGGCAAGTTCACCCGGCGCGTGGCGCCGCCGGCGGTCCGCGACTACGAGGTCGTCGCAGCCAGCGACCCGTTCGGCGTCGGCACCACGTCGAGCCTCTGGTTCTTCCGCCGGCCGCTGCCGACCGCGAACTTCCGGAGCTTCACGGTGATGTGGGACGGCGCGAACACGGTCGGCACCGTGCTGCGCGACGGCTTGATCAAGCAGGCGCGGAGCAACGTCACCGGGGCGCAGCAGGGCACGCCGGCGGCCGACCCGATCATCTTCGACATGGTCGACTACGAGGCCGCGATCTCGCACGCGCAGCTGATCGGGTTCGCGGTCGGCAGGCTCGACGCCGCGGGCGCGCACGGCGGCCCCGAGGCCGCGGCCGCCCAGCCGCTGGTCAACGCCCGCTTCGACCTGTACGACGCGTGGCAGCACGCCGGCAGCCCGCATCGCCGGCAGATCTGGCGCGGCCAGGAGCTGTTCAACAACGTGAACGCGCCCAGCGGCAAGACCTGCCGCGGCTGTCACACCGCGGCCAACAACGGCCAGAACGTGAACGGCACGCTGTTCGATGTCGGCGTGTCGCGCCCGGAGTTCGCGAAGCCGGACATGGCGGTCTACACGTTCCGGCGCACCAGCGACGGCGCGCTGCTGCAGACCACCGATCCGGGGCGCGGGATCCGCAGCGGCAACTTCGCCGACCTCAACCGGTTCAAGACCCCGAACCTGCGCGGGCTCGCGGCGCGCGCGCCGTACTTTCACAACGGGATCGCCGGGACGCTCGACGCGGTGGTCAAGCACTACGAGACCGGACTCGGGTTCGTGTTCACGCATCAGGAACGCGCCGATCTGGTCGCGTTCCTCGGCGCGCTGTAGCCGCTTCCGCTCGGCGGCGGCCGGGGCTCCAGCGCGGGCGTGCGGTATAGTCGCCGAGCGTGGGTGACAAGCTGGATCGCACGACCGGGCTGAACGCGATCGTCGATCGCCGGCCGGGAGGCTCGTGGTACCTGATCGTCGCGTCGGACGACGACCGCAACACGCGCGTGGTCCCGCTCGAGGACGGCACCGAGCTGGTGTTCGGGCGCAGCGCCGGCGCCGGCGTGGTGATCGAGCACGACGCGATGTCGCGCCGGCACACCGCGGTCCGGCGCCGCGGCGAGGTCGTGGTCGTCGAGGACCTCGGCAGCCGGAACGGCACGACGATCAACGGCACGACGATCGCGGGCGTGCGCCGCGCCGCCGCCGGTGACGTGATCGGCGTCGGGCCGGTCACCGCGATCGTCGCGCGATCGAGCGCGTCGCGCGGCCGCCAGCTCGCGACGATCACCGAGCTCGAGGATCGCCTGGCGATGGAGGTCGACCGCGCGCTGCGCTACCAGCGCCCGCTCGGCGTGGTGATGCTGCGGCTCGAGGGGCCGGGCGACGCGGTCCTGGGCCAGGTCGACCAGCTGCTCCGCGAGCTGCGCCGCGTCGACCTGATCGCCGAGTACGGCCCCGACGAGCTCGCGATCATCCTGCCGGAGAGCGACCCCGCCGCGGTCGCGGTGGTGGCGCAGCGCGTGGCCGCCGCCGGCCACCTGACGATCCGGTGCGGCACCGCGAGCTTCCCCGAGGACGGCAGCAACGCCGGCGCCCTGATCGGCGCGGCCCGGGAGCGGCTGCGCGGCGCGCGGACCTCGCAGGGCGGCCCGCCGTCGCCGGACCGGCCGGCGCGGCTGCCGCAGCGCCTGGTCGTGATCGATCCGCTGATGAAGCAGGTGTTCAAGCTCGCCGAGCGCGCGGCCCAGGCGCCGATCAGCGTGCTCGTGGTCGGCGAGACCGGCACCGGCAAGGAGGTCGTGGCCGAGGCGATCCACCGGCTGAGCCCGCGCGCCACCGCGCCGTTCGTGCGGCTCAACTGCGCGGCGCTGACCGAGACCCTGGTCGAGTCCGAGCTGTTCGGCCACGAGAACGGCGCGTTCACCGGCGCCGGCGCGACCAAGCGCGGATTCTTCGAGGCCGCGACCGGCGGCACGCTGTTCCTCGACGAGGTCGGCGAGCTGCCGCTCGGCACCCAGGTCAAGCTGCTGCGCGTGCTCGAGCAGTGGCGGATCGTGCGGGTCGGCGGCACGGCCGAGATCCCGGTCGACGTCCGCCTGGTGTGCGCGACCAACCGCGACCTCGAGACCGAGGTCCGGCGCGGCCGGTTCCGCGAGGATCTGTTCTTCCGGATCGCGGCGTTCGTGATCCCGGTGCCGCCGCTGCGCGACCGGCGCAGCGAGATCGCCCCGCTCGCGGCGCACTTCGCGCACGAGATCGCGACCGATCTGCGCCAGCCGGCGGTGGGGTTCGCGCCCGAGGCGATCGACGCGCTCCAGCAGGCGAGCTGGCCGGGCAACGTGCGCGAGCTGCGCAACGTGATCGAGCGCGCGGTCGTGCTCAGCGAGGGCGGCCGGATCGGCCGCGAGCACCTGACCGAGCAGGTGCTCGGCCAGGTCCGCGCGACGCCGCACGACGCGCTCGACGTCCGGCTGCGGGTCGCCAGCGTGGAGCGCGAGACCGTGCTCGCCGCGCTCGACGCCGCCGAGGGCAATCAGACCCAGGCGGCGCGCAAGCTCGGGATCTCGCGGTTCGCCCTGATCCGCCTCATGGCCAAGCACGACATCAAGCGACGCTGAACGGTCCACGGCAGGCCGTCTGCGAAACCCTGCGTGCGCCTTGCGCCGTGCGCCGTGCGCCGACGCCCGAGGCACATGGGTTGCACTCGTAGGGAGCAACTTCGAGGAGCCAACCATGCGCCGACGTCACGCACTCGTCTCGTTCCTGGTGCTCGCACCGGCGCTGGGTACAGCGCACATCGCCCCGGCAGCGCCCGCGAGGCCGCCGCCCGCGCAGCCACGCCCGGCTCCCGCCGCGCCGCAGCTGCCGCGGATCGATCTCGCAGCGGTGCCCGAGCCGTGCAGGCCGCTGGCGAAGCAAGCGGTGGCGCCGAACGTATCGGCCGCGCTGACCGCGCGGATCGCGCTCGCGGGTTGCATGGCCGACCGCGCGATCGCGCCGCTCGCGCTGTGTGACTGCGCCGCATCGATCGTCGAGGTCGACGCCGCGGTCGCGCCGGCGCTCGCCGTGCTCGACGATGCGATCTCCGCGGCCGACCCGGCGAACCAGGTGCTCGGGGAGCACGCCGAGGGCCAGCTCTACCTCGGGTTCACGACCCGGCTGCTCGCCACGCTGCCCAGGCTCGAGCCGGGCGCCACCGCGGCCGACATCGCGCTCCGCGACATGCGCAAGCAGACGCTCGAGGCCCAGCTCGCGCCGTGGCGCGAGGCCGCGATGGCGTCGTTCCAGCACGTGGTCGACGCCGCGAAGGCGCACCCCGAGCTCGCGACCAACCCGGCGGTGACCGCCGCGGTGCGCGACAGCCAGCAGCGGCTGGCCGCCGAGACCGCCGACCGCCCCGCCCCGACCGCGAGCTGACCCTCAGACCAGGTCGAACTTGAGCTCGCCGAGCTTCTCGAGGCTGCAGGTCACCTTGTCGCCGGGCTTGAGCCACACCCGCTTGTCGGCGGGCTTGCCCTGGATCACGCCCTCGGGCGTGCCGGTGAAGATGATGTCGCCCGGCCGCAGCGTGATGAACTTCGACGCATAGCTGATCATCTGCCGGGTATTGAAGATCATGTCGCTGGTGTTCGACGACTGCCGGACCTCGCCGTTGATCCGGCACTCGATCTTGAGGTTGTCGGCGTCGACCTGATCCGCGGTGACCAGGTACGGGCCGAGCGGGCCGAACTGATCCGGAGTCTTGCCGATCAGCCACTGGCCGCCGGTCTCGAGCTGCAGATCGCGCGCGGTGAAGTCGTTGCCGGTGGCGTAGCCCGCGACGTGGTTGAGCGCGTCGGCCTCGCTGACGTTGCGGGCCTCCTTGCCGATGATGATCACCAGCTCGACCTCGTGATCGAACTTGGTCGCGACATCGACCGGCAGCTTGATCTTGCCGTTGTGCGAGTTGAGGACGGTGTTGAACTTGCTGAACAGCACGGGAGCCTTGGGGATCGGCTGGTTGACCTCCTTGGCGTGCTTGCGGTAGTTCAGCCCGACGCACAGGATCTTCTCCGGCCGCGTCACCAGCGGCGCGTACTCGATCGTGTCGGCGGCGAGGAACGCCTTCTTGGCGTTCGCCGACTTCAGCGCGGCGTCGACCAGCGCGTTGAGGTTCGGGCCGTCCTCGTTCTGCAGCAGGTCGTCCATGGTCGCCGGGCCGGGCAGCTTGAGCAGGCCCGCCGCCTCCTTGGCGTCGAGCACGCCCTTGTCGGTCTTGACGCCGAGCCGGATCTCGCCGTTGCGCCGCATCGCCATGAGCGTCAGGCCTTTGGCCATGCCCCTGGGCCCGCGCGCCGGGGCGGCGTGGGCGACGCTCTCGGTCGCGGTCACCGCGGCGCCGGTCGCAACGATCGCGCCGGCGGCGCCGGCGATCTTGAGGAAGTCTCTCCTGTCGGTCTCCATGGCTGTCCTCCTCTATCTAGATGGGGTCGCGCACGCCGCGAACTTCGCACGCGCCCCGCAGACATACAATCCGAGCGCTCGTGACACACCGTTTGAGTCGGCACCGACACCGATCGACGATGTCGGTGGATCAGCCCGCGAGCCAGGCCCGGAACCGCGCGGCGTTGTCCTGGCTGACGACGACCTCGCCGGCCGGCGGCGGCTGGAGCTCGACGAGCAGCTTGCCCTTGGCGTGCGGCCGGAACCCGGCGACCGCGCCGGCGTGGACCAGGTACTGGCGGTTGACCCGGAAGAACTCGGCCGGGAGCTCGGCCTCGAGCTCGGCGAGGGTCTGGTCGACCCCGAACCGGCGCGCGTCGCGGGTCACCACGTCGACCAGCTTGTCGTCGACCGCGAAGTACGCGACCTCGGCGAGCGACAGCACGACGAAGCCGTCGCGGCGCCGCGCGACCAGCCGCCGCGGCGCGCCGAGCCGGCGGGCCAGGCCGCGCACCCGCTCGGCGAAGTGGCTCTCGAGCCGGTCGTACTTGGCGAGCGCGCCGACCACGTCGGGCTCGCGCAGCGGCTTCACCAGGTAGGCGATGCCGTCGCGCTGCAGCGCGTCGATCACGTAGTCGTCGTACGCGGTCGCGAAGATCACCGGGCAGCCGGGCTGGGTGTGATCGAAGATCTCGAGCGACAGGCCGTCGGCGAGCTGGATGTCGGCGATGATCAGATCGGGCGGCGGGTGCACCGCGAGCCAGGAGATCGCGTCGGCGACCGCGGCCAGGGCCACGACCTCGGTGCCCGGCCGGTGGCGCGCCAGCACCTGCTCGAACCACGCGCGCGCCGGCGCCTCGTCCTCGAGCAGCAGGATCGTCATCGCGCCCCGGCGAGCGGCACCGTGACCGCGAACCGACCGCCCTGCTGATCGATCGAGATGCCCCGGCCGGTCGCCAGCCGGCTGCACTCGTCGAGGTTGCGCAGGCCGACCCCCGCCGAGCGGCGCTGGCTGCGCCGCGGCCGCCGGTCGTGGGCCACGACCACCGCGTGCTTGCCGAGCCGGATCTCGATCGCGAGCGGCGCCTGGTTGTGCTTGAGCGCGTTCTCGACCAGGCTCTGGAGCGCGGTCGGAGGCAGCCGGGCCGCGCGGTCGATGCCGTCGTCGATGATCTCGATCGCCAGCGCGTCGCCCAGCCGCAGCCGCATCAGCTCGACGAAGTCGTCGAGGAACCCCAGCTCGTCGGCGACCGTGGCCGAGGACTTGCCGAGCTGGGCGAGCAGGTAGCGGTGCATCTCGGCGAGGTGCTCGGTGAACCGGCGGGCGCGCGGCGGATCGGTCTCGACCAGGGCGCCGAGCGTGTGGAGCGCGTTGAACATGAAGTGCGGATCGGCCTGGGCGAGGAACGCCGACAGCTGGGCCTCGGCGCGAGCGCGCTCGAGCTCGGCCACGCGGACCCGGTCCGACGCGCGCTCCTTGATCAGGAACACGGTCTCGTAGACGTGGGTCACGAACACCACGCAGATCACGATCAGGAGCACCACGGTGCGGATCGCGGCGAGGTCGGCGGGCAGCCCGCGCGCCGCGTACCACGCCGCGAGCGTCGCGACGGTGAGCGGGACCGAGAACAGCACGATCGCCGCGAGCAGCATCACGACCTTGCGGACCGGGTGATCGAACCAGCCCCAGTGCCGGCGCTGCTCGAACAGCAGCCAGCGGTTGCCGTGCCAGATCGCCGCGGCCAGGGCGATGAACCCGGCGGTGCCGATCCAGTAGCCCGGCTGGTCGACCGCGAGCCCGTCGACCAGGCCGGTCAGCCGCGGGATGCCGAGGCCGAACGCCGGGATGCCCACCGCGCGGACCCAGCGGTCGTCGATCCGCACCAGGGCCTGGGCCGGCTCGCGCCCCGATCCTCCGGGTTCAGCCGCCGGATCTCCGGCCTGGGCCGGGAACGCTGGCGGTGAGCCCCCCGAGATCGGTAGTGGTGTCGACATGGACAACGTCAACTATCTCGCCGTCGTGGTCGCGGCGGTGTCAAGCTTCCTGATCGGCGGCGTGTGGTTCAGTCCGATCCTGTTCGCCGCCGCGTGGCAGCGCGAGGCCGGCCTGACCGACGAGCAGGTCAAGCGCGGCGCCGGCAAGGCGCTCGGCGGCGGCTTCGTGCTCGCGCTGATCATCGCGCTCAATCTCGGGCTATTTCTGGGCAAGCACGCCGGCATCGCGTGGGGCGCCGGCGCCGGCGCGCTCGCCGGCATCGGCTGGGCCACGGCGTCGCTCGCGACCGTGTACCTGTTCGAGCGCCGCTCGACCATGCTGATCGTCATCGACGGCGGCTACCTCGCGGTGTCGTACGCGGTGATGGGCGCGATCATCGGCGTGTGGCCATGACCGGCCACGACCTCGCCGCGTTGTGATGCAGCGGTCGAATTCCGAAATCCAAACGCGCACCGCGTCCGACTAAGGGGCCCACATTCGCGTCTCGCGATGAGGAGCTCTTCCATGACGATACATGTCCACGCGCGTACATCTCGACACCTGGTGCTGTGCCTGGCCGCGTCCCTGGCCGCGCTGCCGGCCTGCCTCGGCGCGGACGGGCCCGGCTCGCCCGACGAGGCCGATCCGGCGCTGGGGGTCACCGAGCAGCAGATCGCGGTCGGCACCAGCCCGGTGACCGACACCGGCAACATCAACACCGGAGGCGATGTCTACCGCCACCTGGTCGACGTGCTCTACGGCGGCAACTGCGTGTTCCAGACCACGCTGATCTCGATGCCGGACACGACGATGACGCTGCTCAACGTCAACAACATCCAGATGGCGTTCAACGACGACAGCGGCGGCACGCTGGCGTCGCGGATCCAGGGGCTGCTGGTCCCCGGGCGCTACTACGTCGACGTGCGAGGGTTCTCGTCGTCGCAGATCGGCAGCTGGAACCTGACGGTGACCTGCACCGATTCCGTGATGTTCCTGTCGAACTTCGTGGCCAACGGCGACGCCGGTCAGTGCGGCGGCGCGCGCGGCTTCCAGATCTCGCCGATGGGGGCGTGGAGCAGCGCCGTGGTGATCGACGCCGATAACCGCAGCGGCTGGTGCGAGCAGCAGTTCGGGGTCAGCGACCCGACCGGCACGCTGGCCGGGCTGTCGATGTCGGTGAACTTCTTCGGCAACGGCGACGCCAACCAGTGCGTGTTCTCCGGCCTGCACAACATCCCCGTCGGCGGCGGTCAGCCGCTCAGCTCGCCGATCGGGATCAACACGGACAATCGCGCGGGCGGCTGCTGGCAGGTGTTCTCGCTCGGCGGCCGCAGCGACGTCGTGCTCGACGTCGAGTTCCTGGCCAACGGCGACGGCGGGCAGTGCGGCAACGCCGGCACGTTCACGGTCAGCCAGAGCAGCGGCGCGTCGTTCCTGATCGACACCGACGGCCGCGCCGGCGGCTGCACCCAGCGGTTCCGGCTGCGCCGGCCGTGAGCCGCGCGGCGGCTACTTCTGCGGCACCAGCGCGACGTCCTGGGTGACGTCGGCGTCGAGCGTGACGTCCAGCTTGTACGGCGCGTAGCCCTTGCGGCGCAGCCGGATCACGTGCTTGCCCGGGTCGGCGGCGACGGTCTCGTCGAGCGGCGTGTGACCGATCCGCTTGCTGTCGAGGAACACGTTGGCGTCCGGCGGGCGCGACACGATCCGGATCCGCACCTTGGCCGGCGTCGCCGGCGGTGCGATCACGGTCGGCATCGGCGGCGGGGGCGGCTCCTTGGGGCGCGGCCGGGCGGGCGGCGTCGGCGCGCTGGCGACGGCGTCGGGCGAATCCCGGGTCAGGAGATACACGATCGGCGCGGCGATCACGACCAGCGCGATCGCACCGATCCATTGCATGCGGAGCCGGAGCCGGAGCCGGCCCGAGCGCGCCTGGACCAGGCTGGCGCCGATCATCGGGTTCGCGGCCACCGGCCTGCCGGCGGCGCCGGGGGTGCCCGTGGTGGCGGCGGTGAACACCGCGGGGCGGGGCTCGGGGGCCGGCCTGGCAGCCGCCGACGCGATGCCCTCCGGCAGCGTGATCCCCGACGGCGTCTCGGGCGGCGCGGTCAGCGGCATCGGCACCTCGCCGCCCTGGACGATCAGCAGGTCGGCCGCCTCGGTCGCCGCCCGCAGCTTGCGCGACCGCGCGGGGGGCAGCTCCGCCGCGGCCTTGCCCGCATCGCGGCCGGCCTTGCGCGGGCGCGACGGGGCCATCGCGTTCTCGGCCCGCAGCACCGCGAGCAGCTCCTTGGGATCGCGCCGCACGGTGAGATCGTGATCGGAGTCGGTCCACTCGAACGCCGGATCCGATGCGCGCGACGCCGCGGCCTCGACCGGGCTGCGCGCGGGCGTCTCGTAGAGCTGCGCCATGACCTCGATGATCGCCGCGTCGCCGAGCACGAGGTGGAGGCGGTGGCCGAGCGCCTCGAGCGCGCGCCGCATCGCCTCGGCGCTGGGGAACCGCTCGCGCGGGTCGACCTGCAGCGCCTTCATGATGATGATCTCGAGCTCGAGCGGATAGTTGGGGACCAGCAGCGACGGCCGGGTCACCCGCCCGGCCTTGATCCGCTGCATCGTCGCGAGATCGGAGCTGTCGCGGAACGCGCGGTGCAGCGTCGACAGCTCGTAGAGCAGGATGCCGAGCGCGAACACGTCGGTGCGCGCGTCGACGTCGCGGCCGGCGACCTGCTCGGGCGACAGGTAGCTGACCTTGCCCTTGACGAACCCGGTCTGGGTCTTGGTCTTGCGGTTCGCGGCCATCGCGATCCCGAAGTCGATCAGCTGGATCGCGCCGTCGTGGCCGATCATCACGTTGGACGGCGTGACGTCGCGGTGCACGATGCCCAGCGGCGTGCCGTCGGTGTCCTTGCGGGTGTGGGCGTAGTGCAGGCCGTTGGCGACGGCCGACGCCACGGTCAGCGTGAAGTCGAGCGGCAGCGCGGCGCCGAACTGGACCGCGCGCTCCCACACGTCGTGCGCGCTGGCGCCCTCGAGGTAGTCGATCACCATGTAGTGCCGGCCGTCGTCCTCGCGGCCGACCTCGAACACGCTGGCGATGTGCTGGTGGTGGAGCAGACCGAGCAGCCGGGCCTCATCGAGGAACATCGCGACCGCCTGGTCGGTCTCCGCGGTCAGCGGGACCTCGAGGGTCTTGATCACGAACTTGCGATCGAACCCGCCCAGCCCGGCGGCGTGGCCCAGGTACACCCTCCCCATGCCGCCGGTCGCCAGGGCGGTGATCAAGTCGTAACGCCCGATGCGGGTTGGGTTCCGCGTCACCTCGGGCCAGCATAACGGCTCGGGGCGGAGGTGGGTACTCGATATGCACGTCGTAATGTTCGGCGTGAGGACGCCACGGAGCGTCGCGAGGCAGGTCGTCTCGACGACGAGCACCTCGCGAGCCGCTGAGGATCGTTCGCCGGGCTTGGAAAACTTCTCAGCGTCGGCGGCGCCAAGATCATTCACCGCGCGCGCGCGTTCCGCCGACGAGGTGACTGGCCAGCTGCGCTATCCGACCGGGCCCGCCGCCACGGCGGCACCGGGCCGCGCTACTCGACGCCGCGCGGCGACATCGCGGGCGAGCACGCGAGCACGCCATCGACGATCGCGAGCGCCGTGGTGGTGAGATCGGCGAACGCGTCGGCGCCGATCACGTCGCGCGCGGCGGGGTAGACGATCACCAGGCCGTCGAGCAGCTCGATCACCAGGTCGCGGCGGCCGGCGTGGTCGAGCGTGGTGGCGAAGCCGGCGGCCAGCAGCGCGCCGGCCACGACCGGATCGCCGTAGACCCGCCAGTGCTCGGGCAGCTTGACGTCGAGCGCGGCCGGGGACAGCGCGCGCGGCATCTCGGCGGGGTACGAGCTCGGCATGCCGAGGCCGCCGCGCGCGAGCTTGGCGATCGAGCCGGCGCGCTCGACCATGTCGTCGTCGGCGAGCTCATCGCCGCGGCCGGCGCGCTTCCACAGCACGTGGGGAAACGCGCGATCGATCTCGCACACCACGATGCTGACCGTGCCGGCGATCCGGAACGGCGGCTCGACCGGCAGGTACGCCCACTCGCCGCGGCGCTCGCGCAGGGTCTCGAGGTCGAACGCGGTGACGTCGAGGTCGTGCGTGCCGCGCGACAGCGCGCCGTGGACGACGCGGGTCTCGAACCCGCCGTCGGCCAGAGACCACAGCGCGCTGCGCTGCAGCGCCGCCGGAAGGTGGCTCAGCCCGCCGACCGGGACCAGCCCCGAGGCGTCGGCGGCGGCTTCCTGGGAGCGGCGGCGCATCGTCCCGCGGCTGGCGAGGAACGCGGCGCCGGCGGCGAGCCCGCCGAGGAAGTACCAGTCCACCGCGCGACCGTAGCATTCATCGCCGCGCGGCGCCCTGCGCGCCCGGCCGGTCGCGGCCGACGCCGGGCAGCGACGGCTGGACGCGCGCGCGCTCGTGCTCGAGCAGCCAGCGCTTCATCGGCAGACCGCCGCCGTAGCCGGTGAGCTCGCCGTTCGAGCCGATCACGCGATGACACGGCAGGATGATCGCGATCGGGTTGCGCCCGTTGGCGGCGCCGACCGCGCGGCTCGCCGACGGCCGGCCGACCACGCGCGCGAGGTCGCCATAGCTGCAGGTCGTGCCGAACGGGATCTCGGCCAGGGCGCGCCAGACCTGGGTCTGGAACGCGGTGCCCCGCGGGGCCAGCGGCAGGTCGAAGTCATGGCGCTCGCCCGCGAAGTACTCGGTGAGCTGCGCGATCGTGCGCGCCAGGACGCCGCGCCGCTCGCTACCGGCCGGCGCGGCCGCCACGGCCGGTGCGGGCCGGTCCGGGAGATGCAGCTCGACGAGCTGATCGTCCTCGGCGCACAAACACAGCGTTCCGATCGGCGAGGGCATCGTCATCATGGTCAGCATGCGTGGTTCCTCCGGCGTGATCGGCGGCACGTCAATAGCGCGTGTTCAGGTGTGGAGTCCAACGAGCTTGTCCTACAACGATCGGTGCGCGCGCCGCTACCTCGTGGACTCCCGCACGGATGTGACGAGCGCGTCGCGGCGATGGCTACGTACCATGCGGCCGCGCGCGGCACTGGCCTGTTCCGGACGTCGTGGTCGAGACCGCGCCGCCGGCACTCAGATTGTCGTCGGTGACTCACCAGATCCGTTCTGCTACGCTCGTCATCGTGAGGCCGTTCGCCGCCTGGCCGCTCGCGCTCGCGCTCCCGCTGCTGGCGGCGTGTCGCGTCGGCTTCGACCGCGTGCCCGACGGGCGAGCTCCCGGTCCGGACGTGCCGCCGCCTCCACCGCTGCCCGTGCTGTCGTGCGGCGCGTCGCCGCAGTTCGCGCTCGACCGCGCGATGACCGGGCTCGCCGCGACCGCCACCGACGACGGCTACTACGTGTTCACGGTCGACGACAACGGCGACGTCCACGGGTTCTCGTACGAGTTCGACGGCGACGCGCTCGCGGCCGCGACGGTCGACGCGCCGGTGTTCTCGGGCGCGACCGGCACGGTGGCGGCGATCGACACCGGCGACGGCGTGCTGGCCGCGATGCAGTACGGCCGGCCCGACGCCGCCGGGACCGCGCTGGTCCCGCTCGACGGCCGGCTCGCGCCGCGCGCGGCGCCCCAGATGCACCTGGCCTGGTACGGGCTCGACAGCACGGTGGCGCGCGGGACCAGCGGCGGGCTCGCGTTCCTCGGCCAGGACTCGAGCGGCCAGGTCGTGGCCAAGCTGGTGTCGCCGACCGGCCAGGACCTCGGCGCGCCGCACGTCGCGATCGACGCCGGCGAGGACGCGAACATCGCGACGATCGTACCGTCGAGCGCCGGGTTCCTGGTGACCTGGGCCGCGAGCACGCCGTCACCCAACGAGGTCCGCGCCGAGCTGCTCGACAAGCAGCTCGGGGTGGTGCTGGCGCCGGTCACGATCAACCCCGGCGCGACGCGCGACGCGGTCCAGCCGCGCGCGGCGTACGCGGCGGCGGCAGATCGCTACCTGTTCGTCTGGTACAGCAAGCTGGTCAGCGGCGAGGACGAGCTGCGGGTCAGCCTGCGCAGCCTGCGCGACCGCGACCTCGTCGAGATCACCCAGTTCCCGCTCACCCTGAGCGGCGTCCTGCCCCGGGTCATCGCCGGCAAGGACGACTTCCTGGTCGTGTGGCAGGACAAGGCCAGCGAGTCGGGGCTCGAGGCCGCCCGGATCAAGTTCGACGGCAGCCACGGCGCGCTGGCGGTGTCGGGCCGCGGCGGCAAGGCCGTCGGCTGGGATCTGGTGACGCGGGCGGGTCAGCCGGCGGTGGTGTGGCTCGAGGATGATGGCACCCGGCGCACGATGTGGCTCAACGCCCTGTGCAACTGACCGCAGCGTCGAAGAATCAGAGATCCGCTCACGCCCCGGCGAGCGCGGTGCTGACATGCGCGCCGCTCCTCGCACATCGCCGCTCTGGATCTAACGGTCAACATGCACCCTGGCCGGCCGACCCGAGGAGTATATGGTCGATCAGCGAACGACGGCGGTCATCCTCGTCGGCGCGATGGCGACCGGCGGGAAGACTCCGTGAAGACGTCCAGACCCCTGCTCCGCCTCGTCACCGACGACGAGGTCGTCGATCTCGAAGCCCACGATCTCGAGGCCCACGATCTCGAGGCCCGCGACACCACGGTCATCCCCGTGATGTCGTCGGACGAGTTCGCCGCATATTACGGCACCGCGCCGCAGCTCCCGGCGCCCGACTTCGCCGCGCCGGCCGCACCCGCCGCGCCCGCGTCCGGTCGAACGCGGCTGGGCCGGGCGTTCGCCCTCGCCGTGCTGGTGGCGACGGTGCTGGGCGCGACCTGGGGCGCGGTGGAGATCCACCACGTGGTCAGCGACACGTGGATCGCGCCGGCTCACGCCGCGCCCGATGGCGACGCGGTCGCGCAGCTCCGGGCCGAGGTCGCGCAACTCGGTAGCCAGCTCGCGGCGATCAACCTCTCGCTCGACAAGCTGTCGAGCCTGCGCGGCGCGGGGTGCCGCTAGAACGTGTGGGTCAGCCGCGCGTACATGAACCGGCCCAGCAGGTCGTAGGTCCCCTCGTCGTAGTTGCCCGCGGCGCCGTTGTAGATCACGGGCGGCGCGCGATCGAACACGTTGTTGACGCCGACCGTCAGCACGGTCGTGCCGTGGAAGCCCCGGAACGTCAGGCTGCTGAACACGTCGAGCTTGGAGTAGCTCTCGACCGTGCGCGACGGGCTGTTCGGGTCGTTGCAGTTGTCGTTCTCGCACTCCAGGAAGCTGTCGACGAACTCGAAGTTGAACCCGGCCGAGGCGCCCGCCGCGTTCTTCCACACCGCGAGCACGTCCGCCTTGCGCTTGGGGTGAACGCCCAGGTCGTAGACGCCCAGGCCGTGCAGCACGGTGCCGTCACCGGCGTCGAGGTCGAACGCATTGAGCTGCTGGAGGTCGACGCGGGCGTGGACGTCGCCCACGCCGGGCGTGTGGCGGTCGAAGGTCGCCGCGATGTCGACGCCCGAGGTCGACGTGCTGCCGACGTTGGAGGACGTGGCCTCGACAAAGCTGATCGCCGAGCCCTGCGTAGGGTCGCGATGGACCAGGTCGCAGAACGACCGGATGCCGAGCCGGTAGCAGTTGTTCAGGATGTTCTGGACGAGCGGGGCCTGGATCTGCTGCGTCATGTCGATGGTCCAGGCGTCGGCGCTGAGCGACAGCCCGGGGGCCCGCGGATGCTCGAGCACCACGCCGGCCGAGGTCACCGTGGCGGTCTCGGGCTGGAGGTTCGGATTGCCGCCGCCGACCGCGCGCTGCTGCTGTGTCCCGAACACCGCGTTGGCCGGCACGCCCTCGCGCGCGCACTCCGCCGCGGTCACCGGATCGGGCGTGCCGAACGCGTTGTCGCACGGATCGATGGCGAACGGGAACGCGTCGAACTGCGCCGTGAACAGCTCGACGACCGACGGCGCGCGGAACGTGGTCGACCGGCTCGCGCGCAGCGTGACGCCGCGGATCGGCCGGACCAGGGCGCGTGCGCTGGTGGTGGTGCCTTGCCCGAAGCTGTCGTACTTGAACGCGCGGGCGGCGAGATCGAGCTCGAGCCGCTCCACACCGTCGCGATCGCGCGCCGCGACGATCGACAGCTCGGCAGCCGCCTCCATCACCTTGGTGGAGCCGTGGACCGGCGAGGACGCGTTGGCCGTGGTGTCGCCGGTAGCGATCAGCGAGTCGGGCGTGATGTCCCCGGTCTCCTTGCGGACATCGGCCGAGACCGCGATCGACACGTCGCCGTGGCTGGGCAGCCGGGCGATCCGGGCGGTCGCCGTGGCCAGCGCCGTCTGCTGCTTGTTCGAGCCGGTGTCGACGCCGGTGAACCCGGCGTACGCGACGGCCTCGGGGCTGATCGATCCGGCCGGCCCGAGCAGGTTCATCGGGACGCAGCCCGCGATCGGCGCGCTCGGCGTGCCGCAGGTCGGCCCGCTGAACGGGCTCATGAAGCTCGGACCGATCGCGTTCCGGATCCGGCTCAGGATCAGCTGGCCCTCGGTCCGCTGTGACGCGTCGGTGCGGCCGTAGTTGTAGGACAGCTCCCACTTCCAGCTGTCCGGGGTCGGGCCCTCGCCGCGCATCCCGACCACCGTGCGCATCGTATCGACGTTCTGCAGGAACCGCCGCGGGCCGAACTCCTGGAGCCGGCGGTTGAGCGAGAACACGTCGCCGCCGAACGGGTTGTAGATGCTGTCGCGCGAGATCGTCAGGCCGAACAGCGCGGTCGTGAGCGGCTCGGAGGCGAGCTGCTCGTTGCTCGAGCGGTGCTGGAAGCTGGCCTCGAAGAAGCCCTGGACGTGGGGCGCGAGCTTGTAGCTGCCGGCGGTGTACGCGGTGCTCCGCGACGACGGCGTGTAGATCAGGTTGTCGGGCTGGAAGTTGAACAGGTCGCCCGGGTTGAGGAACGGGCGGAACCCGCCGCGGCCGTCATTGGTGCAGAACCGGACGTTGAGGCCGCACACGTTGACCCGATCCGGCCGGCCGTCGCCGTTGATGTCGATCTGGAACGCGTCGAGGCGCCCGTTGGGCGTCGACGTCGAGCCGCTGTCGGTCGCGGTGCCGTTGACGAAGTCGAATGACCTGACGACCTTCGAGAAGTCGCGGTCGCCCGCAAACACCGGCTCCTGGCGCTGGGTCTCGGCCGAGAAGATGATGTTGCCGCGGCCGTCCGCGGTGCGGTGGCCGGTGATGAAGCTGGCGTCGATGGTGAAGCCGTCCTTGCGCTCGCTCTCGGCGGTGTACAGCGTGGCCTCGGTGCCGTGGAAGTCGGTCCGCGTGATGATGTTCGCCACGCCGGCGACGGCGTCCGAGCCGTAGACCGACGAGCCGCCGTCCTTGAGGATCTCGACCCGGTCGATCGCGGCCAGCGGGATGGTGTTGAGATCGGCCGAGGTGTCGGCGCCGGTGCCGGAGTTGACGATCCGGCGGCCGTTGAGCAGCGTGAGCGTGCGCGCGATACCCAGGGACCGCAGGTTGATCCGCGTCGAGCCATCGCCGCCGTTGTTGAACTGCGCGTTGAGCGCGTTGCCCTGCTCGGGCAGCTGCTGCAGGGCGTCGCCGACCATCGACCGGCCGAACGACAGCAGATCGTCCCGGCCGAGGATCGTCAGCGGCGACGGCGTGGTGCGCGTGGCGCGCGGGATCAGCGACCCGGTCACCACGAACAGGTTGGGTGGGCTGTGCCGGGCAGCCCGCGAGGCGCGCGGCGCAGGCGCGAGGCCCGGCGACACACGGCTCGGGTCGCGCATGCGCAGGTTGATGTCGCCCGGGCCGTACGTGCCGTCATCGGGAGTCTCGCGGGCGGCGGCCTCGCGAGCAGCTTCCTCGCGCGCAGCGGCTTCGCGCGCAGCGGCTTCGCGCGCAGCGGCCTCGCGGGCAGCGGCTTCGCGAGCGGCGGCCTCGCGGGCAGCGGCTTCGCGGGCAGCGGCTTCGCGAGCGGCGGCTTCGCGGGCGGCGGCTTCGCGGGCAGCGGCCTCGCGGGCGGCGGCCTCGCGGGCGGCGGCCTCTGCAGCGTCGGCGTCGTCTGCGTCGTCCGCGTCGTCGGCGTCGGCCGGATCGTCGTCCGGCGCCGGCGCCTGCCCGACTCGCTTGCCGTGCGGCGACACTGCGTGCGATGCGTCGTGCGATCGCATGCGCAGCGAGTGCAGCGCGCCCGGGTGATCGTCGGCTTGCGCCGGCGTGGTGAACAGCCAAACGCCACACAACCCAGCACCGCAGAAGATCCAGACCTTCGTTCCAGCCATCCCGAGGCCCTCTTTCTTTGGGGTTCGTGTTTGCGACTTTCTATCACCAAGCCGGGTTCGCCGTCCCATGCCGTCGATCACGCGCCGGCTCGATTGCCGCGCGTTGCCGGCGTGCGACGACATCGTCGTCGACGGGCATCAACCCGAGCGCGAGTTGCTGGTGATCTGCTATCGCGCATGCGCATACCGACGGCGCGAATCCGGACTCTCGACGAGCGAAACCGCACAGGGCTTTTGACCGTGGACGGTTGACAGGCGCGGATCACCACCGCCGCGATGCCGCATTGCGCGACAGGGACCGCCGCCGGGACCTCGGCGAACGTGCTAGATGCTGGCGGTGGCTCGCGACGTCACCCACCGCTACATCGATCCGCTGGCGCAGGTCTGGCTCGACGCCGCGCGCCGCATCGGCCTCGCGGTCGTGCGCACCGCCGACGCGTACGCGGCGACCGACGGCCGCGGCCAGCTCGCGATCGGCGACGACGCCACGCTCGACGCCGACGACAGCCTCGCCCAGATGATCTTCCACGAGCTGTGTCACTCGCTGGTCGAGGGCGAGCCGGCGTTCGCCAGGCCCGACTGGGGGATGGACAACACCGGCCCCGATCACGACTGGCGCGAGCACGCCTGCCTCCGCGTCCAGTGGGTGCTCGCCGGGCGCCACGGGCTGCGCGCGCTGCTCGCCCCGACCACCGAGTTCCGCGCGTTCTGGGATCGGCTGGAGGGCGACCCGCTCGCCGACCGCGCCGACCCGTCGGTGCCGGCCGCGATCGCGGGGCTGTCGCGCGCCGCGCAGCCGCCGTGGGCACCGGCGCTCCCCGAGGCGCTCGCCGCGACCGCGCAGATCGCCGAGCTCGCGGCCCGGTTCGCGGCCGGCGGCGACGCGCGCTCGCTGTGGCGCGGCGTGGTCCCGCCGCCGGCGCCGCACCCGACGGGGCTGCCCGCCGGCGCCGCGAGCGGGACCTGCGGCGGGTGCGCATGGCGCTCCGGCGCGCGCTGCCGCCAGGCCGGCGCGAAGGTCGATCCGGCGTGGCCGGCGTGCGAGCGGTTCGAGGCGGCGCTCGACTGTCAGACCTGCGGCGCGTGCTGCCGCGCGGCCTACCACTCGGTCGAGGTCTCGCGCCGCGACCCGGTGGTCAAGGCGCAGCCGGCGCTGATCGTCGACCGCGGCAGCTACCTCGAGATCCGCCGCACCGGCGATCGCTGCGGTGCGCTCGAGGGCGGCGCGATCGAGGGCGGCGCGAT